>ENA-UOIV01000045-UOIV01000045.1-human-gut-metagenome-genome-assembly--contig:-C59-NODE-45-length-141296-cov-79.298681_pt1 | contig 141296 bp, 128 predicted proteins | sample MGYA00242333_ERZ723880 | MGnify/ENA metagenome assembly ERZ723880 | reverse complement strand
TCGGCTGTGTCGGCGGATTTGTCGGCTGTGTCGGCGGGTCCGTCGGCTGTGTCGGCGGGTCCGTCGGCTGTGTGGGGGGATCCGTCGGCTGTGTCGGCGGGTCTGTTGGTTTTTCTTCAACAGGGAACCTGTCTATTTCTTTTGCCACATACCGCTGTACCAGCAAAACATCTGCTACGGCAACCTTGCCGTCCCCATTTACATCACCCGCAACAAAAGCGTCGCCGGTCAGGACAAGCATAGATGCAATGTGTTTTTGCATTTCCAGTGCATCTCTGGTTGAAACGATTCCATCTCCGTTTACATCACCATACTTAAGCACGGTGATGCTATCTGCTGCCGCGCTGTCGTCTGTTTCCACTGCAAACGCGCCTAAACACGTCATGCTTAACAAAATGGAAAATACGACAAGCAGCGCCACGCATTTTCTTGCTTGCTCTTTCATTTGTTCCATCCTTTCATTTCAAAAAGTCCTAAGCCCTGCGGCAGTCTGGCAAATGTATTGCGGTTTTACAGCCATACTTTTCCACAGATATATACCATTTGCCGCCGTTCGGAGCAAGATGCTCCAAATTGCTATAATTATACTGTTTTTTCCTATGAATTGCAAACCAATTTTGTAGAATTATTGCTATTTTTCCATTTAAAAGCATACAAAGTTTTTTCCCTTTTTTTATGGATTATGCCAATAAATAGAAAGCAAAATAGCATGTACCAAACTTTAATGTAAACCATTACTATTTCTTTTACTACAAATAAACCTTTGTATTTTTAATTTTAAAACGCCCAAATAAACGCCCGCAAAACTGGTTTCTATGCGCTTTTTGCTTGACATCCCCTCTTTTTAACATTAATATATTATAGAGTATAAAACCGTTATATTTTCGTAAGGAAAGGATTAACACGATGGACAACAGCAAAAAAACCATGGATAAAATTGTAGCGCTGTGTAAAAACAGAGGCTTTGTGTACGCCGGGTCGGAAATTTACGGCGGACTTTCAAACGCATGGGATTACGGCCCTTTGGGCGTTGCGTTTAAAAATAACGTTAAAAATGCATGGCTCAAGAAATTTGTACAGGAAAGCCGTTACAATGTGGGACTTGACAGTGCGATTTTAATGAACCCGCAGGTATGGGTGGCGTCCGGCCATGTGGGGGGATTTTCCGACCCTTTAATGGATTGTAAGGATTGTAAAACACGCCACCGTGCAGACAAGCTGATTGAAGATTCTGGAGCAGATGCCAATAACATGACGTTTGAGGAAATGGCCGCCTATATTCGCGACCATGCGATTGCCTGTCCGGAATGCGGCGGCAAAAATTTTACAGACATCCGCAAATTTAACCTGATGTTTAAAACCTTTCAGGGCGTAACGGAAGACTCTAAAAACGAGCTTTATCTTCGGCCTGAAACCGCACAAGGTATATTTGTTAACTTTGCAAATATCCAACGAACAACCAGAAGGAAGCTTCCTTTTGGCGTAGCGCAGGTAGGAAAGTCCTTCCGCAATGAAATTACCCCGGGGAATTTTATTTTCCGCATTCGCGAATTTGAACAAATGGAATTGGAATTTTTCTGTAAGCCGGGAACCGACCTGGATTGGTTTTATTACTGGAAGGATTTTTGCAAAAACTGGCTGTTGTCGCTTGGCTTAAAAGAAGAAAACCTTCGCCTGCGCGACCATGCAAAGGAAGAGCTGGCCTTTTATTCCAAAGCTACAACGGATATTGAATTTCTCTTCCCGTTCGGGTGGGGTGAGCTCTGGGGTATTGCCGACCGGACCGATTATGACCTGACACAGCACCAAAACCATTCCGGCAAAAGTCTGGAGTATTTTGACCCGGAAGACAATACACGTTATGTACCGTATGTGATTGAACCTTCCCTGGGCGCGGACCGGGTTGCACTTGCATTTTTGTGCGACGCGTACGACGAAGAGGTCATAGACGAAAAAGACACGCGCATCGTCATGCGCCTGCACCCCGCTCTGGCGCCTTATAAAGCGGCCGTTTTACCGCTTTCCAAAAAGCTTTCTGAAAAAGCGGACGCTGTATATACCATGCTTTCCGAGCATTTTATGGTCGAATTTGACGACGCCGGCTCGATTGGTAAGCGTTATCGCCGTCAGGATGAAATTGGTACGCCGTATTGTATTACTTACGATTTTGACAGCATAGAAGACGGATGTGTGACCGTCCGTGAGCGTGACACCATGAAGCAGGACAGGATTTCTATTGACAGCCTATGCGAGTATATTCGTACGAAAACTTATTTTTAATTAAATGTTTTTTACTACGAACTGCAGAAAACCCAAAGGGGATCGGATTAAAAATCCGATCCCCTTTGGGTTTTCTGTTTTTAGCTCATGTTGCAGGTCACAATGTAGCCGTCTATATTGTTGCCTGATATTTCATAGTCCCGATCTGACGGGATAGGTACTTCCGTTTTTCCGCTTTCATCCGCTTCTACAAAATAAACCATATGGTTTTCAAGCGAAAGGTCTTTGATCATCAACGGCTCGTCCACCGTATAGGAACGCAACAGGTCAATATACTCTTCCAGGCACAGATTGTTTTGCGTCATATAAGCCGCATGGATCTGCCCGACATAGCGGAAATGCCAAGGCTCGTTTGAAATCCCCGTTATATCCTTTTTGCTATCGTTGTAGCGCACAACAAACCCATAACGCGCGCAATTTTCCGCAATCCAGGCGTATTTTTCTTCGCCTGTAAATTCTTCTATAATTCCGTCGTCTGTCAATAGGGAAAGGTCAAACGCATAGCCTGTCTGATGCTCGCTAAAGCCCGGTTTTGAAACCCAGCTTGCCCCTTCCTCCCCCTGTGCGGCAATTGTATTATCATAAATTTCCTGTTGTGTCTCCTTACTGCGGTAGCCGCTGTTGATCATCACGTCATTGTCGCCCGCTACCTTGTAAAAATCCTCAAACATGGCATTGACATTTTCCACAACTGCGCCGCCGTTGATCTGCGCATTGTAGTCCGTTATCTGATAGGTTCCGTTTGATTCTTCCATCAGGTTCACAAGGTTTATGCCGTCAACTTCGCTTTGATAATTGTTGTTCACCAGAATCAGCGGCCCCCTGTACATGCTGTTTTGGTCAATCTCCACAGTAGTATACGCTTTTGACTCTTCAGAATATTGGGGCACCGTCACATTTCTCTGGACGGTCTGCGTCTGCCTGGCCGCAATCTGGGGGCCTGCATTGACAGCAAACAAAACCATAATCATCAATGCCGCCGCATACACCAAAATACCTACTGCAATCAGCACGTCACTTTGGTCCACATTTTTTTTAAATTTTTGAAAGGCGCTTTTTCTGGAAGCCATACAAAAAATTCTCCTTTATTTTTCTTCAAGCTGAGAAGTACAGTGCGGGCAGCGGCTTGCCTTTATGTCAATTTCGCTGCAGCAAAATGGGCAAACCTTTGTCGTTGGGGCTTTTTCTTCTTCCTGCTTTTTCAGGTATTTTCCAAGATCCATAAGCTTATTTATTCCCTTGATCAGCAGGAATATAACAAACGCCGTGATCAAAAATGTAATGACCGCCGTAATAAATGCGCCGTAACGGATATCCACGCCGTTGAGCGTAAAAACCAGATCCTTAAAATCCAAGTTGACAAATATCCCGATAAACGGCGATAAAACGTCGTCTACCAGGGAACTGATGATGGCTTGGAACGCAGCGCCTACAATCACGGCAACCGCCAGATCCATTACATTTCCCCGCATAATAAAATCTTTAAATTCCGAAAAAAACTTTTTCATCTGTATGTTCCACCTTCCCTCAATTGTGTTCCCCTTTATTGCTTACAAGCAAATCTTATGAAAAGCCTTTTTCCCCTTTTTTATTACAACAAAACCCTTCTCCTCAAATTGGGCCGCTGTAACACAGGCACCCGGCTCTGTTATTTTTTGATCCTCTACCATCACGCCGCCCTGTAAAATCAACCTGCGCGCCTCACTTTTAGACGGTGCAAGCTTTGTTTTCAGCAATAAATCGACTACTGTAATCTGGCCGTCTGTAAAATCGCTCTGCGTTAGCGTGGTGGAGGGCATATCCTGGGCGCTTTTGCCCGCTTCGAACAACGCCTTTGCTGCATCTTGTGCTTTTTGCGCTTCTTCCTGCCCATGGATCAGCTTTGTTACCTCAAAGGCAAGCACCTCTTTCGCACGGTTTATTTCGCTGCCCTGCAGCTTTGCAAGTGTGTCGATCTCTTCAAGCGGAAGGAAGGTCAGTATTTTCAGGCAACGTTCTACATCTGCGTCCGCTATATTCCGCCAGTACTGATAAAACGCATATGGGCTGGTTTTTTCCGGGTCCAGCCATACTGCGCCGGCTTCTGTTTTTCCCATCTTTTTGCCTTCGCTTGTCGTAAGCAGCATAAACGTCATGCCAAATGATTCTGCCGTTTTAGGGATTGGCTTTCCGGTTTGTTCCGCTTCTTTTGCGGCAATTCGTCTAATTAATTCCACGCCGCCTATGATATTGCTCCACTGGTCGTCACCGCCAAGTTCAAGCTGACACCCGTATTTCTGGTTCAATACATAAAAGTCGTAGCTTTGCATCAACATATAATTTAGTTCAAAAAATGTAAGCCCGCCACGCGCAAGCCTTTGCTTGTAGCATTCTGCCGCAAGCATTTTGTTGACGGAAAAATGCACGCCAATTTCGCGGATAAATGCAATATAATTTAAATCGAGCAGCCAGTCGGCGTTGTTAACCATAATGGCTTTTCCTTCTGAAAAATCGATCAGTCTCGACATCTGCTTTTGAAAACAACGGATGTTGTGGTCAATCTTTTCCTTTGTAAGCATTTTACGCATATCGCTTTTTCCGCTGGGATCGCCGACCATGCCGGTGCCTCCGCCAAACAGCGCAATGGGAACATGTCCCGCCCTTTGCATATGCGCCATTACCATAATCTGTACAAAATGGCCCACATGCAGGCTGTCCGCTGTAGGATCAAAGCCAATATAAAACACCGTTTTATGGTTGTTGAGCAGGTCTCTGACCTGCTGCTCGTTTGTTGTCTGGGCAATCATGCCCCTTGCCTTGAGTTCGTCAAATACGCCCATTTGTATTCCTCCTGTTTTTGCCTTTCGGCAGAAAATAATGAAAACCAGCAGGAGGCGGCGTTTTTTGCAAGCTTATATGAAAAAAACCGTCCCCTGCCGTACAGAGGACGGAAAGCTCCGTGGTACCACCTCAATTTACTGCCGCTTCACAACGGCAGCCTCACGGGTACAAATGCTTATATACCCTCACGCTGTAACGGGCGCACCCGGTCCGGCCTACTTGGGCAAAACGCCGGTTCAGCTGACGGCTCAAAGATGTATTTCGCCCCAAAAACGCAGCCGCTTACACCAGCCGCAGCCTCTCTGCACCGTTTTTTGGAGGTACTTCTTCTTCTCACTGCCTGTACGTCCAGTATATAAAAGCCAGCGGGGTTTGTCAAGGGAAAAACGCCTGTGGGATATTTTTTGTCTGTTTAACGCTGAATTTGTAGCTTTCCATCGTCATCAATCAGCAGTATGTCGCCTTTTTTTGCTTCGTGCGGCAGTTCCTCCAGCGCAATTGCAAAAAGCTTTTTTTCTCTGTCTGTACAATAAGCATATTGTGTATCAAAATGGTCAATTTTTAATGTGGTCATTCTATTCTCTCCTTTTTTGCTGCTATGCGGCGGTAAGCGGTGTTACGGTGCTGCCATCGCTGTAAAAAACAACCGTACCGTACACGTCTGTTCGGTATACCTGTATATTTTGTTTTTCCATACGCCTGATCACCGTGCGCTTTGGAAGCCCATAGCTGTTATCCCCTACGCTGATGACCGCATACTGTGGCGAAACGGCTTGTAAAAATGCTTTTGTGCTGGAGCTTTTGCTGCCGTGATGCCCCACCTTCAGGACATCCGCATGTACATCTGCGCCGCTTTCCAAAATATCCTGCTCAGACTGTTTTTCTGCATCTCCCGTAAATAAAAAGCTGTTGCTTTTATAGGTCAGCTTTACTACAAGCGAATTATTGTTGGAGCTGCTGTATGCTTTAAGCGGTGCAAGCACTGTAAGCTGCATCTGTCCAAGCTGCAGGCTTTCCCCAGGCTTTGGGTTTTGCACCGTAATGCCCTGCCTGTCAATTGCATGCAGCATATCGGTATAATAGTCCGCCTGCGGTACAAGGTCTTCCTCTATATCGGGCATCCAAAACCGCAACACCTGCAGCCGCTGTAAAACCGACGGCATATCGCCTATATGGTCCTTATCCGGATGCGACGCAATGACAAGATCCAGCTTCTTTACACCGCACTGCCTTAAATAATAGGCTACTGTTTCCTGCATGGAGGGATTGCCCGCGTCGATCAGCACATGGTAGCCGTCGCAGGTAATATAAGCGCTGTCTGCGCAGCCCACGTCCAGAAAATGGACATACAGCCCGTCTTCCTCCATAACGGGTACGGGCGAAAAAACGGAAAAGACATCGTCCCATGTGGGTATACCCAGCGGTGCGCCAAAGGAAATAAGCAGTGTGGCCGCCAGAACAAGCGATAGCAATACAATTTTTCCTGTCTTTTTCTTCATAACACAGTCCTTTTTATCTGTCGCCGGGCTTTTTTTATTTTATAAAGTCATTTTAAGCTTTATGATTTAAAACCGGCACCCAATCTTAAGCGCGGCGTTTTTTCTTTTTTCCCTTCAATCCCTTTCGACTGTTATGCGCTGTCCGCTGTTTTTGCATAAGCCGCGCGCGGTAAGCGGGCGTAGGCGGTACCAGGCATTTTTTATCTGTACCGATCAAATCCTCCCTGCCGGCCAGAAGCAGCGCTTCTATGACAAGCTCCCTGTTTTTAGGCTGAAAATACTGCAGCAGTGCGCGCTGCATAGCTTTTTCATGCGCCGTTTTGGGCACATATACCTGCTGCAGGGTATATGGATCCATCCCGGTGTAAAACATACAGGTGGAAACCGTGCCGGGTGTTGGGTAAAAATCCTGCACCTGTTCCGGACGGATATGCTCGCGCTTTAAAAAAAGTGCAAGCTCCACCGCGTCTTTCATCGTTGACCCCGGATGTGAGGACATCAAATAGGGTACCAGATATTGCTCTTTTCCCAGCTGCCTTGTAAGCTTATAAAATTCATCTGCAAAGCGCTTGTAAGTTTCAATATGCGGCTTTCCCATTTTATCAAGCACTGCGTTTGAGCAGTGCTCCGGCGCTACCTTCAACTGGCCGCTGATATGGTGCTGCACCAGTTCCTTAAAAAATTGACGATCCGGGTCTGCCATTATATAGTCAAACCGGATACCCGAACGGATAAACACCTTTTTTACCCCGGGTATGTTCCGCAGCTTGCGCAGCAAATCCAAATATTCTGCGTGCGACACCTGCAGCTGGCTGCATGGGTGCGGCGCCAGGCATTTTTTATTTTTGCAAAGCCCCGCCTTTTCCTGTATTTTGCACGACGGCAGACGGAAATTGGCCGTAGGGCCGCCCACGTCGTGAATATATCCCTTAAAGCGCGGATGTTTTGTCAGCCTTACCGCCTCATCCAGAACGGACTGTTCGCTTCTGGCGGTAACGGCCCGCCCCTGGTGGAACGCAATCGCACAAAAATTACATGCGCCAAAGCAACCGCGGTTGTGGGTGATAGAAAATTCCACTTCTGCAATACCGGGTACGCCGCCTTCTTTTTCATACATAGGATGGTACGTACGCATATACGGCAAAGCGTATACCATATCCAGCTCTTGTGTGGTAAGCGGAGGCATCGGCGGGTTCTGCACCAATATCCTGTTTCCATGGCGTTGTATGACCACACGGCCTCGCACCGCATCTTGCTCCTCCATCTGCTTTCTGCATGCAATGGCATAGTCGCGCTTATCCTGCCTTACGCGCTCAAACGAAGGGCACTCGCAGACAGAAGTCGGCACATACTCCTTTGTCGGAACAGCATAACAAACACCCCGGATATCGTACAGCGCTGCAATCGGCAGGCCTTCTTTCAAGCGCTGTGCGATTGCAAGCGTCTGGTTTTCCCCCATACCGTAGGTCAACAGATCCGCGCCACTGTCGATCAGGATTGAGGGACGCACGCAGTCGTCCCAATAATCATAATGCGCAAAACGGCGCAGGGAAGCCTCCAGCCCGCCTATGATGACAGGGCAATCCGGGTAAAGCTGCTTAAGCCTGCGCGTATAGACAAGCACCGCACGGTCAGGGCGTTTTCCTGTTTTGCCCCCCGCTGAATAGACGTCGTGACTACGCCGCTTTTTTGCCACCGTATAATGGGACACCATGCTGTCTATATTCCCCGACGTTACCAAAAAACCGAGTTTTGGTCTGCCAAAGCGTGTAAGATCTTTTGTCCCGTTTATGTCTGGCTGTGGCAAAATGGCCACCGTATAACCGTGATGCTCCAAAAGGCGCGATAAAATGCTGACGCCAAAGCTTGGATGGTCCACATATGCATCGCCTGTTACAAAGACAAAATCAGGCGTCTCTATGCCCTTTTGTATCAGCTCTTGCCGGGTTACAGGTAAAAAAGCCATAACGCCCCTCTTTCCTTTTCATCCATCTATGGAACAAAGGGCGGGATGTTTTGTCCCGCCCTTTTCCTCTTTCTGTTTGTCCCCTTACCTTGCCTCTGCTGCAATAAAGGCTGTAGAAAGTGGGCTATGCCATCAATATTGCAGGCTTTTAATCCTTTTTACGGCCTCCAGCGTACTTTCCCTGTCGCCAAAAGCGGTCAGACGGAAAAACCCTTCGCCGTTTTTTCCAAAGCCCGCGCCCGGCGTGCCGACAACATTGGCCTTTTCAAGCAAATAATCGAAAAAGTCCCAGGAACGCATCTGATTTGGGCACTTCAGCCAGATATACGGGGAGTTCTTTCCCCCTGTATAGACAATTCCCAGCTCATCAAGCGCATCCGCAATAATACGGGCATTTTCCTGATAATAGGCAATGTTCTCTTTGATCTGTTTTTGTCCCTCTTCCGAAAACACCGCGGCAGCTGCGCACTGGACAGGCCAGGAAACACCGTTGAACTTCGTTGCCTGCCGACGGTACCAAAGCTGGTGCAGGCTCTTCCCGCAGCGCGTAAGCTCCTTGGGAATTACCGTATATCCGCAGCGTGTTCCGGTAAAACCAGCTGTTTTGGAAAGTGAGCAAAATTCAATGGCGCAGTTTCTTGCACCCTCTATTGCAAAAATGCTTCTGGGTACATCCTGTGTGATGAAGGCTTCATACGCAGCGTCATATAATATAACAGCGTCGTTTGCAAGCGCATAATCCACCCATGTTTTCAGTTGTTCTTTTGTATAAACCGAGCCTGTCGGGTTGTTTGGCGAACAAAGGTAAATGATATCTGCCTTTACATTTTTGTCGGGCATCGCTGCAAACCCGTTTTCCCAGGTAGAATCGGCATACAAAATCTTCCTGCCGGCCATCAGGTTAGAATCCACATACACAGGGTACACAGGGTCTGTGACCAGCACGGTGTTGTCCGTATCAAAAATATCGCCAATATTTCCACAGTCGCTCTTTGCGCCGTCGCTTATAAAAATTTCATCTGCGCCGATTTCTACTCCATAGCTCTTATAATAACCGGCGACTGCTTCCCGCAAAAAAGCATAGCCCTCGTAATCGGGATATCCCTTAAACGTTTCCTTGTGGGCAAGGTCTTCCGCCCCTTTTTTCATCGCCTGAACCACAACGGGCGCAAGCGGAAGTGTTACATCGCCTATTCCCAGGCGAATCAGTTTTTTATCCGGATTGGCCGCTGCAAATGCTTCGACCCTTTTTGCAATTTCCGCAAAAAGATAGCTGGGAACCATACGGTCAAAATTTTGGTTTATTTTCATACGCTTTTTCCTTTCCAGACGCGTGTTTTACGCATTATTTTTCTGTTATTTTTTTATGCTCTAAAGATGCCTTGACAAAATCACGGAAGAGCGGGTGCGCCGCCTGCGGACGGCTTTTAAATTCGGGGTGGTATTGCACGCCCACATAAAAGCGGTTGGCAGGAATTTCCACCGCCTCTACCAGCATCCCATTTGGGGAAGTACCGGTAACAATCATACCGTTTTTCTCATACTCTTCCCTGTATTCGTTATTAAATTCATAACGGTGTCGGTGCCGTTCGGCAATTTCGCTTTTCCCATATGCGCGTGCCATATTGGTTTTCTCTTTGATCTTACAGGGATACGCGCCCAGACGCATGGTACCGCCTTTGGAAACAACCCCCAGCTGGTCGGGCATAAGGTCAATCACCCGGTTTTCCGAATGGGGGGCAAATTCCCCGGAGTTTGCATCCTCCAGCCCCAGCACGTTTCTGGCAAATTCAATGACGGCCGTCTGCATGCCAAGGCAAATACCAAGATACGGCACGTTATTTTCCCTTGCGTACCTTGCAGCCGTGATCTTTCCCTCAATCCCTCTGTCGCCAAAGCCCCCGGGAACCAATATCCCGTGGCAGCCGCCTAAAAGTTCTTCTACGGTATATTCTGTTACAAGCTCCGCGTCCACCCATTCAATATGTACGTGTGCAGCGTTTTCATAACCTGCGTGGTGTAACGCCTCTGCAACAGAAAGGTAGGCGTCGTGCAGCTGCACATACTTACCTACAAGCGCAATCCTTACGTCCTTGTTTCTGGATTCTATGCGCTTGAGCATTTCCAGCCATTCGCGCATATCGCCTTCCTTACATTCCAGGTGCAGCTCCCTGCACACAATGTCGGAAAAATGGTTTTTTTCCAGCATCAGGGGCGCCTGGTACAGCACGGGAAGCGTAATATTTTCAATAACGCAGTCCGACTTTACATTACAGAACAACGCAATTTTTTTGAAAATGCCTTGATCAATCGGTTCGTCGCAGCGCAGTACGATAATATCCGGATTGATTCCAAGCGAACGCAGTTCTTTTACACTGTGCTGCGTGGGTTTGGACTTATGCTCGCCTGAGCTTTTCAAGTATGGCACAAGCGTAACGTGTATAAAAATGCAATTGTCCGGCCCTACCTCCAACGATACCTGGCGGATCGCCTCTAAAAACGGCTGGCTTTCAATATCGCCGACCGTGCCGCCAATCTCTGTAATGACCACGTCTGCATTTGATTTTTTCCCCACATTATAAATAAAGTTTTTAATTTCATTGGTAATATGCGGGATCACCTGCACCGTCTGCCCCAGATATTCGCCTTTTCTTTCCTTATCTAAAACGTTAGAATACACTTTTCCCGTTGTAAGATTGGAAAATTTATTGAGGTTTTCGTCGATAAACCGCTCATAATGCCCCAGGTCCAGGTCTGTTTCTGCGCCGTCTTCCGTAACATAGACCTCTCCATGCTGGTAAGGGCTCATGGTACCCGGGTCTACGTTAATATATGGATCCAGCTTTTGCGCTGCAATTTTTAATCCCTTTGCCTTCAACAGCCTGCCCAGAGAAGCCGCTGTAATGCCTTTGCCCAGGCCAGAGACAACGCCGCCCGTTACAAAAATATACTTCGCCATTCTTTTTCGTCCTTTCCCTTAACAAAAACGCCAAGGGGCAACCTGTATTGTCACCCCTGCGCCTCCCCTTTTTATTTACACAGCCGGGCTTTACCGCCCGATTGTTTTATCTGTTTATAAAACAATCGTACCTTCAAAAATGCGCTCTGCCTCGCCTGTCATATAGACTGTTTCATCTGTATAGCGGATCACCAAGTCCCCGCCTTTGAGCTTAATGGTAATGTCTTCATCTTTGGGGCAGAAGCCATTTTCCACAGCCGCCACAGCCGCCGCGCACGCGCCAGTGCCGCAGGCCCATGTTTCGCCGCTTCCGCGTTCCCATACACGCATACGGATGGTATGGCGATCAAGCACTTTTACAAATTCCGTGTTGACACGCTCCGGGAAAAGTGGGTCAAATTCAAATTGTGGGCCAATGCTTTCAATATCCAGCGAATCCACGTTGTTTACAAAAACCACGCAATGCGGATTGCCCATGGACACACAGGTGATGTGATAATCGTTGCCGCCGATCGTCACAGGCTCGTTGATCACCGCCTTCTGATCCATGGCAACGGGGATCCTTTTCGGATCAAGCTCCGCTTTCCCCATGTCCACACGAAGCCGCTTGACCTCTCCGTCCTGTTTATAGACCTTTAGCGTTTTGATCCCGCTTAACGTTTCAATCGTTACGGTGTCTTTGTTCTGATCGACCATATCGTGGTCGTACAAATATTTTCCAATGCATCGCACGCCGTTGCCGCACATTTTCCCTTCAGAGCCGTCCAGATTGAACATACGCATTTTTGCGTCGGCAACCTCTGACGGACAAATCAAAATCACGCCGTCGCCGCCTATACCGTAACGCCGGTCGGAAAGCCGAACGCTTAAGCCCTCCGGATTGTTAATCTTTTGACGGAAGCAATTAAAATAAATATAGTCGTTGCCGCAGCCATGCATTTTTGTAAATTCGTATTGCATCTTTTCACTCCTCATATGATTGATGTCCACCAATTCTGTATTGTGCGGTGTATACCGGCTCTTCAAACAGCCGGCAAGCGCGTTGGCGGTATCAATGGAAGTAAGGCATGGGATGTTGCGCTCTACAGTTTTACGACGGATCTTTACGCTGTCGCGCGTTGGGATACGCCCCTTGGAGGAGGTAGAAATTACATAGCTGATCTTCCCACTTTCGATCAATGTGAGGGTATTGTCTTTGGACTCATGAATTTTATTGACCACTACGGCTTCTATGCCGTATTCTTTTAAAACCTCAGCCGTACCCTTTGTGGCATAAATGTCAAAGCCCAGCTCCGCATATTTTTTAGCGGTATCGCCAATTTCTCCCTTATCGCTGTTGCGTACCGTAATCAGCACGCCGCCGGATTTGGTCATCTTATAGCCGGCACCGATCAGGCCCTTGTACAGTGCTTCCTCCAACGTTCCGGCAATACCAAGCACTTCCCCTGTGGATTTCATTTCAGGCCCCAAATGGTTGTCCACATTAATAAGCTTTTCAAAAGAAAATACCGGAACCTTCACAGCAACATAAGGCGATTTTTTATAAAGCCCTGTGCCGTAACCCATATCTTTAAGCTTTTCGCCCAGCATGGCCCTTGTTGCAAGATCTACCATTGGAACGCCCGTTACCTTGCTAATATAGGGGATTGTCCTGGAAGAACGCGGGTTGACCTCAATGACATACAGGTCGTTTTTATAAATTAAATACTGAATATTCACAAGGCCTTTGGTCTCCAGGGAAAGCGCCAAATCCCTGGAGGAATGTACAATTTTCTCCGTCATTTCATCGTTGATGTTCCATGCCGGATATACAGCGATCGAATCGCCGGAGTGCACGCCCGCACGTTCCACATGCTCCATAATCCCGGGGATCAGAATCTCTTCCCCGTCGCATATGGCGTCGACTTCAATTTCCGTCCCCATCAGGTACTTGTCAATCAAAATAGGGTTTTCAATATTTTGGGAAAGAATGATCGACATATATTCGACAATGTCGTCTTCATTAAAGGCGATAATCATATTCTGTCCGCCCAGCACATAAGAAGGCCGCATCAGCACAGGATAGCCAATTTTTTCGGCCACGTCAAGCGCTTCTTCTGTCGTCATGACGGTCACGCCCTGCGGCCGTTTAATGTTATGCCTTTCCAGCAGCTCGTCAAAACGCTCCCTGTCCTCCGCCATATCAATGCTGTCGGCAGAAGTTCCCAAAATATTTACGCCCTGCTTGCTTAAAAACTTTGTCAGCTTGATCGCCGTCTGTCCGCCGAACGCCACAACCACGCCGTAGGGTTTTTCTGTATGGATGATCCCCATGACGTCTTCGTTTGTCAGCGGTTCAAAATACAGCCTGTCGGCCGTGTCAAAATCGGTGGAAACGGTTTCGGGGTTGTTGTTGACAATCACCACCTCATAGCCTGCTTTTTTCAGCGCCCATACACAATGGACAGAAGCATAGTCAAATTCTATCCCCTGGCCAATCCGGATTGGGCCGGAGCCAAACACGATAATCGTCTTTTTCCCCGTATATCTTTCATCTATAAATTCACGCGCTTCGTTTTCACTGTCAAAAGTAGAATAAAAATACGGTGTTTCCGCCGCAAATTCAGCCGCGCAGGTGTCCACCATCTTATATACAGGCAGCATGGGACTTTCGATTTCACAGCCGCTTAAACGGCTGATGACCTTATCCAAAAAGCCCATGTGCTTTGCCTTACAATACAGCTTCTGCGTAAGCGGGCCCTTTTGCAGTGCCTCTTCCATTGCCGTCAATTTAGAAAGCTTATGCAAAAACCATTCGTCCACCATGGTAACAGCATGGATTTCCTCCACTGTTATGCCTTTTTTCAACGCCTGGTAAATGCAGAAGAGCCGTTCGTCGTCACAGACCTTCAGCCTGTTTCTGAGCATATCCACAGACATATTGGCAAATTTTTCGCTGTTGAGCGTATCCAGCGAAATTTCAGCGCCGCGCACCGCCTTCATGATGGCCTGTTCAAACGTAGGCGCAATAGCCATAACCTCGCCGGTTGCCTTCATCTGTGTGCCAAGCTGGCGCTTTGCATATACAAATTTGTCAAACGGCCATTTGGGCAGCTTGACGACTACATAATCGAGCGCAGGCTCAAAGCATGCATAGGTTGAACCCGTTACGGCATTCTTAATTTCGCTGAGCGTATAACCAATGGCAATTTTTGCCGCCACTTTGGCAATTGGGTAGCCGGTCGCCTTGGAGGCAAGCGCCGATGAGCGCGAAACCCTGGGATTTACTTCGATCACCGCATAATCAAACGTTTCCGGGTTCAATGCAAATTGACAATTGCAGCCGCCCTCTACGCCAAGTGCGGAAATAATATCCAAAGATGCGCTTCTGAGCATCTGGTACTCTTTGTCGGCCAGAGTGACCGCCGGCGCAATTACAATGCTGTCGCCCGTATGTACGCCTACCGGGTCAAAGTTTTCCATGGAACAGACCGTAATAACATTGCCCGCCGCGTCGCGCATGACTTCAAATTCAATTTCTTTCCAGCCTGCAATACATTTTTCCACAAGCACCTGTGTAATAGGCGAAAGCTCCAGGCCGTTTGCCGTAATTTCGCGCAGCTCTTCTTCGTTTTCCACGATTCCGCCGCCTGTACCGCCCAAAGTAAACGCCGGACGGATAATCAAAGGATACCCTATTTCCTGGGCAAAGCGCACGGCGCTTTCTACGTCGTTTACAACACGGGAAGGTATGACCGGCTGGCCGATCTCCTCCATCGTATCTTTAAACATCTGCCTGTCCTCTGCCTTGTCAATTGTAACAGGGTCGGCGCCCAAAAGCTTGACATGGTTCTTTTCCAAAAAACCCTCTTTTGCAAGCTGCATTGAAAGCGTCAGCCCCGTTTGCCCTCCCAAAGTGGAAAGCAGGCTGTCTGGCTTTTCTTTTTCAATAATCCGCTTGACGGTTTCCAGCGTAAGAGGCTCTATATATATTTTATCGGCCATGGCGTTGTCCGTCATAATGGTAGCAGGGTTGGAATTGATCAAAATAACCTCCAGCCCTTCCTCCTTAAGCGCTCTGCAGGCCTGCGTGCCTGCATAGTCAAATTCTGCGGCCTGTCCAATCACAATCGGCCCAGATCCGATCACCATGACTCTTTTTATATCTTGATTCAACGGCATATTCTATTCATCCTTTCCAAAATCAGGGGTCGCGTTGTGCGGCACTGTAAACCGGCCCTATATTATTGCCTGTTTTTTTCGTCCATCATGGAGAGAAACCTATCAAACAGAAATCCCGTATCAAGCGGGCCGCCGCAGGCTTCCGGATGGAATTGCACAGAAAATGCAGGCATGTCCAGATATTCTACGCCCTCACACGTGCCATCATTTGCATTTTTATAGCTTTCCCTTGCGTTTGTGGGCAGGCTTTCCCCCACAACCGCATACCCGTGGTTCTGGCTGGTAATATATACCCGGCCTGTCTGCGTATCTGTCGCGGGCTGGTTGGCGCCGCGGTGGCCGTATTTCAGCTTTTTTGTTTTAGCTCCCTGCGACAGCGCAAGAAGCTGGTGCCCCAGGCAAATGCCAAAGGTTGGGATTTTCTCTTCACATAAAATTCTGAGTTGTTCGATCACGGCAACGTTGTCCGCAGGGTTTCCAGGGCCGTTTGAAAGCATAATTCCGTCGGGATGCAAGTCCTTGATCTGCTGCGCCGTGGTGTAAGAGGGCACAACGGTAACATTGCAGCCCCTTTTTACAAGCTCTCGCCGGATATTATCCTTTGCGCCAAAATCCCACAACACGACGTTATACCGCGGCTCCTGCGCACAAAAACGTTCCTGCCCGTTTTTCGTCACAGAGCGGACCGCATCGGTGACCCTGTAGGATGCAATCTCTTTTAAATCCTGCTCCTTATTTGCAAGCGAATACACCAGCTTGCAGTTCATAACGCCATATTCGCGCACAATCCTTGTAAGCGCTCTGGTATCCAGGTCGTACATACCCGGAATCCCGCACGCTTTTAAAAAGGTGTCAAGAGTACCCTCGCAACGAAAGTTAGAAGGTTCTTGACACCTATTCCTTACAACATATGCCCGAAGCGCCGGCTGTGCGCTTTCAAAATCGGAGGGAATAACCCCGTAATTTCCAATTAAAGGGAATGTCTGCATAACCACCTGCCCATAATAACTGGGGTCGGTGAGTGTTTCCAGGTAGCCGGTCATTGCCGTTGTAAAGACAAGCTCCCCTGTTACTTCTTTTTCAGCGCCAAAGCTTTTTCCTTCAAATACCTTGCCGTTTTCCAAAATTAAGTATGCCGTTTTGCTCATAATTTTCTATCCATCCCTTTCCTGGTACTACTTCGGACGCCGGCGGCTGTCCTTATAATAACCATTTCGGCTTATAAAACGGCTGTACGTACATGCCGCTTTTGTATAAACACCTGAACGCCGCTTAATTTTCATATGTGTTGAGCACCTGCTCCGCCACTCTAATCTTGCTCTGGCGCATATCCATCGCCTGTTTTTCAAGATACCTGTGTGCCTGCGATTCGCTCATGGAAAGGCACTGCATCAAAACACATTTTGCCCTGTGAATAATCTTGATTTCCTCAACCTTGTTTTTGAGCTCCATATTTTCCCGCTCAAGCCTTGTCAGTCTGCGTTTAGAAACCTCCCACATTTTTATGGCCTGACAGAAATAACTGCGGCTGATTGGCTTTGGTATAATAAAAATGCCGTGGTTCTCAATTTTTTCTCTGCACGCCTCGATCGCATCTTCGCGGATTAAAAGCAAAACGCCTGCACGCGTGTTGTCCGCCATATAAAAAGAAAGCTCTATCCCCGTTCCGTCCATAACCGGGGTGTTGATAATCACCAAATCAAACGGGTGGCTTTCGGCAAGGCATTCTGCCTTTTGCACAGAAAAAGCCGCTTCTACCTCCCTGTAGCCTTTTTCCTGTAACAGGCCGGACAAAGGCGCTATGCTCTGCTGAGATTTGGATACAATCAACACGTTTTTCACAAGTATCACCAACATAATATTTTAATGGAAAAAGCAGAAAAAAGCAATAAAAAATTTTACTTATTTTCCCCCATGTTTTTCAGTAGTTTTTTATAATACAACAAAACCAGATACCGGTTTACCGCTTTTGCAAGCCGTTGCCTGCATTGCAAAACCATAAAGCCGCCAAATCTATTTTCTATCCAGAATTTTACAATAAAAAACAGCCTATTTGCAGATGGCAGTTTTCAAGTGCATCCAAGCGTATTTTACCCCCGTTTGGCAGCGTAAACGCGCATAGAAAAACAGGGCGGGAAAACCCGCCCTGCCATAAAATTTTAAGCTTTCATTACAGCTCTGCAAAATACTTAATGGTCCTTACCATCTGGCTTGTGTAGCTGTTTTCATTATCATACCAGGAAACAACCTGTACCTCGCTTGTACCGTTGTCCAGATTGATAACCATCGTCTGCGTTGCATCAAAGAGAGAACCATAGGTAATCCCGACAATATCGGAAGAAACGATCGGGTCTTCGTTATATCCATAGGAATCAGAAGCGGCGGCCTTCATAGCAGCGTTAATCTGGTCAACCGTCACAGAACCCTCTACAATGGCCGTAAGGATGGTTGTAGAGCCTGTCGGAACAGGAACGCGCTGTGCGCTGCCGATCAGCTTGCCGTTGAGCTCAGGGATAACCAGGCCAATTGCCTTTGCAGCACCCGTGGAGTTCGGGACAATATTCACAGCGGCTGCACGAGCCCTTCTGAGGTCGCCCTTTCTGTGCGGTCCGTCCAGAACCATCTGGTCGCCCGTATAAGCGTGAATCGTACTCATAATGCCGCTCTTGATCGGAGCAAGCTTGTTCAGAGCATTTGCCATGGGAGCCAAGCAGTTGGTCGTACAGGAAGCTGCGGAAATAATCGTATCTTCCTTGGTCAGCGTCTTTTCGTTTACGCTGTAAACAATTGTAGGAAGGTCGTTGCCTGCGGGCGCAGAGATAACAACCTTTTTAGCGCCTGCATCAATATGCGCCTGGCTTTTCGCCTTTGAGCAATAAAAGCCTGTGCACTCCAGAACAACATCAATGCCCAGCTCGCCCCACGGAAGCTCCGCTGCGTTTGCTTTTGCATAAATGGTAATTTCCTTGCCATCTACTACAATGGAATTTTCCTTTGCTTCCACCGGCTTGTCATAGCGTCCCTGTGCAGAATCGTACTTCAAAAGATGCGCAAGCATTTTTGCATCGGTAAGGTCGTTAATCGCTACAACCTCGTACCCTTCCGCACCGAACATCTGCCTGAAAGCAAGGCGGCCAATGCGCCCAAAACCGTTAATCGCCACTTTTACTGACATAATACTACCTCCTGAATTTTTAAACTATTCAAACTAGCACTTCATATAATAAAGCATTTTTCGCAATAATACAAGCCCGTTGATAAAATTTTAACAAAAATTTTTAATAAATTTTTCCATAAAAAAACACCCTACCGCTTTGCAGGCTGCCGTTGCCCTTGCGCACCTTATAACCAAAGCAGCCGCGCGCTTTTGCCTGCCCTGCCCCACCGCATATGCAAAAGATACAAATAATTCTTGACTTTTGCACTATTGAAAGATAAAATAGATAAGGATATCTGTATGGTTTTCCCACTGTTTCCGACGGTCGGGGCCACCTGCAAATACCGCAAGGGACAAGCGGCTTTCTATGCTGCCGGTCACTTTATTAATTGGACTCGTATACGGGGCCGTTATAAAATAGATAAATCAATAAAATTGTAACGGGTGCGCGCCTTGCGGCGTGTATATAAGAGACAGTTTATCCCCGCTTTATAGCGGGCTTGTTATGTTTATTTTAAGCAGACAATTGAATATTATCCGTAATAACGGCTCTTTGAGTTGATTAATTTTTATGAAATTTAGCATTGAAAAAATCAAATCAAGGAGGTGTCCATTCAGATGGATTTATGGTTGGCGATCGTGCTGATCGTAGTAATTGCAGCCGCATGTGGCGGCGCTGCTTTTTTTGCCGGCATCAATCACAGAAAAAAGATTGCGGAAGCGGCAATTGGCTCTGCGGAAGCGGAAGCCAAAAAAATTGTAAGCGAAGCTTTGAAAACGGCGGAAGCCAAGAAGAAAGAAATTATTTTAGAAGGTAAGGACGAAACACACCGACTGCGAAATGAATCAGAAAAAGAATTAGCAGAAAGAAGAAGAGAAGTACAAAGACAGGAACGCAGAATTCAATCCAAGGAAGAAACGCTTGACAAAAAACTGGAAAACCTGGAAATAAAAGAAGAGAAGGTACAAAAACGGCTGAAAGCCGCCGATGAAAAATTTGAAGAAGCGGAAATGGTCAAAAAAAGCCAGTTTGAGATGCTTGAGCGTATTTCCGGTTATACGGCTGAACAGGCAAAATCCTACCTCTTAAACGAGCTGGAAAGCCAACTGACCCATGAAAAGGCCGTACGGATCCTAGAATATGAACAGCAGTTGAAAGACGAAAGCGAGCAAAAAGCAAGAAATATTATTTCGCTTGCAATACAGCGCTGTGCGGCAGACCATGTGGCAGAGGCGACGGTTTCCGTTGTACCACTGCCGAACGACGAAATGAAGGGCCGCATTATCGGCCGCGAAGGCAGGAACATACGCACCATTGAAACGCTTACCGGCGTAGATTTGATCATTGATGATACACCCGAGGCAATTACGCTTTCCAGCTTTGAGCCGGTTCGGCGTGAAATTGCAAGGGTCGCGCTTGAAAAGCTTATATCCGACGGCCGGATCCACCCGGCAAGGATTGAAGAAACCGTAGAAAAAGCAAGAAGAGAAGTAGAAGCCACAATCAAGAAAGAGGGCGAGCGCGCCGTAATAGAGGCGGTTGTCAACGGTATTCATCCTGAGCTGATCAAGCTGCTCGGCCGGCTGCGCTACCGTACAAGTTATGGACAAAACGTGTTGAACCATTCGCTGGAGGTTTCTTATCTTGCGGGCATCATGGCAAGCGAGCTTGGCTTGGATCCCGCTATTGCCAAAAGGGCCGGTTTGCTGCATGACATTGGTAAAGCCCTTGACCACGAAATTGAAGGCTCTCATATCGAAATCGGCGTGGATGTCGCAAAAAAATATAAGGAAAGCGAAGCCGTTATTCATGCGATCCATGCGCACCACGGCGATATCGAGGCCAAAACGGTCGTTGCCTGCATTGTACAGGCTGCAGACGCTATTTCCGCTGCAAGGCCCGGTGCACGGCGTGAAAATCTGGAAAACTATATTAAACGTCTGCAAAAGCTGGAAGAGGTCGCGTCTTCGTTTAACGGTGTGGAAAACTGCTTTGCCATCCAGGCCGGGCGTGAGATCCGCATTATGGTAAAACCCGAGGTCATTAACGACGAGCGTATGATCCCGCTTGCCAGGGAAATTTGCCAAAAGATTGAATCTGACCTGGAATACCCCGGCCAGATCAAGGTCAATATCTTACGGGAAAGCCGGGCCATTGAATACGCTAAATAAAGTACACAAGCTGCATATCTGCTCATGGCGAAAGCCTGTGCAAACAGCCAGCGCTATTATACAAGGCTATTATAAATTCAATAACATCTGCTTATCAAGAGTGACGGAGGGACAGGCCCTGTGAAGTCCGGCAACCTGCATTTTGCAAGGTGCCAAATCCTGCGGTAAAGCCGGAAGATGAGTTTTTAAATCCGCTTTCTGGTTTATCCGAAAGCGGATTTTTGATTTCAACACGCATTTTTATCACGAAAGGAAGGTTTTTATGGAAAAACATTATTTTACATCTGAATCCGTAACAGAAGGACACCCCGATAAAGTCTGCGACCAAATTTCCGACGCCGTTTTGGACGCGATCCTGGAACAGGATCAAAACGCCCATGTTGCCTGCGAGGTAACGTGTACCACCGGTATGGTGCATGTTATGGGGGAAATCACTACCGACTGCTATGTGGATATTGCTTCTATTGCAAGGGAAGTGATCTGCTCCATTGGCTATGACGACCCTGCCTGCGGCTTTGACGGAAACACCTGTGCTGTGCTTACTTCCATCGACGCGCAGTCCGGCGACATTGCCATGGGCGTAAATCAAAGTCTGGAGCATAAAAACGGGGCGCAGGACGCTTATAACCTATATGGGGCCGGCGACCAGGGTATGATGTTCGGTTACGCCTGCGATGAAACGCCGGAGTTGATGCCCATGAGCGCTTCCCTTTCCCATAAGCTTGCAAAACAGCTTACAAAGGTACGCAAAGACGGTGTTTTATCTTATTTGCGGCCTGACGGAAAAACGCAGGTTACAGTGGAATATGAAGGCGACGTCATCCGCCGTGTGGAAGCTGTTGTTGTTTCCACACAGCACGACAGTGCCATAACGCTGGAGCAGATCCGCAAGGATATTTTAAAGCATGTAATCCAACCTGTTATCCCGGAGCATCTGCTCGATCAAAATACAAAAATCTTTATTAACCCAACTGGACGCTTCGTGGTCGGCGGTCCGGTGGGCGACAGCGGCCTGACCGGCCGTAAAATTATTGTAGATACCTACGGGGGCTTTGCCCGCCATGGCGGCGGCTGCTTTTCCGGCAAGGACCCCACCAAAGTGGACCGCAGCGCGGCCTACGCGGCCCGCCATATTGCAAAAAACATTGTGGGCGCCGGCCTTGCAAAAAGGTGCGAGGTACAACTGGCCTACGCAATTGGCGTGGCACATCCCCTTTCCGTTATGGTAGACAGCTTTGGCACCTCTGCTTATACAAATGCACAGCTTGCCAGCGCGGCCAAACAGGTCTTCGACCTGCGCCCCGCCGCTATTATCGACCGCCTGCACCTGCGCAACACCAAATACCGGCCGCTTGCTGCCTATGGGCATATGGGCAGGGAAGAGCTTGACGTAGCCTGGGAAAAGCTCGACCAAGTGAAGGCGCTGCAGCAACAGCTACAGGCGCCTTAATCTAAAATAAAAAGGACTTTGCAGCAAGTATTTCTGCAAAGTCCTTTTTTAATATTCTTTTTCAAGCCCTCGTGCAACTGTACCCCCCGGCCTTGGCCGTCTTTATCCTTGCTCTACAATGGATTTAAATACTGTGGCGGCCGCTTCTGCATCGTCCGCCACTGCCACAAACGCATACACCCCGCTGTGCGCTACCGTATATTCCTGTAAAAGCGCATATTCCTGCGGGCTGTTCCTAAAGCCGGACGCGCGCTGGACCATATGGTCAGCGATCACCGCGTCAAGCTGCGGCATATAATTGGCGTCTGCTACTTCAAAACAGGCAATTTCAAATGCAGATTCCGGAGAATTGGAAACATAGACCGTGCTGCCGTCTACAAGCCCCTCAGGAAAAACATAATGTCTGGAAACCTGGTCTTCCTCCGTTTTAGAAAGATTTTCATATCCCATGTGCTTGATCACACCGGCAGTAATTGTATCGGTAGAAAGCCGGTCGCCGGTGGCATCTGCCTTTATGCTCTGCACGTCTTGCTTTCCCATCCACTGGATCGAAAAAACAGACAAGACCACCGCTCCGATAATAATGACCGCCAAAGCGGTTACCGTCCATAGAACTCTCTTTTTATACGGTGCCATATATTTCCACCCCTTTTGCAGTTGCAACGCGTCTGCCTGCCTTATCGTGTCTTTGCAGCAATTTCCTCTGTAATGCTCTTAATAAAATCGGCAAGCGCACAGGCGCCCAGGTCGCCCTTTTTCCTGGAACGGATCGAAACTGTCCCGTTTTCTATATCTTTATCACCAAGCAAAAGCATATAAGGCACTTTTTCAAGCTGTGCCTCACGGATTTTATACCCGATCTTTTCGCTCCTGTCGTCCACTTCACAGCGGATTCCATTGGCTTCAAGCGCTTTGCGGACCTGCTGAATTTTTTCAATGTGCCTGTCGGCGATTGGCAACAGCTTTACCTGTACCGGTGCAAGCCAAGTCGGGAAGGCACCTGCATACTTTTCAATCAGCAGCGCCAGCGTCCTTTCATAACAGCCTATAGAGGTCCTGTGGATAATATAGGGGTTTTTCTTCACACCGTCTTTGTCCACATATTCCATACCAAATTTTTCCGCCAGCATCTGGTCGATCTGCAGCGTAATCAGCGTATCTTCCTTACCGTGAACATTCCGGATCTGGATATCAAGCTTCGGCCCGTAAAAGGCTGCCTCTCCAACTCCGATTACATATGGAATCTCCAAGTGATCCAGAATCTTTTTCATGGCGCTCTGCGCCTCGTCCCATTGCTCCGGCGTTCCAATAAACTTTTCCCTGTCGTTGGGGTCCCATTGCGAAAAGCGGTAAGAAACATCCTCATAAAGCCCCAGCGTTTTCAGCATATAAATTGCAAGCTCCAGGCAGCTTTTAAATTCCTGCTCCAGCTGTTCGGGCGTACACATCAAATGCCCCTCTGAAATTGTAAACTGGCGCACGCGGATCAATCCGTGCATTTCCCCGCTGGCCTCATTGCGGAACAGTGTAGACGTTTCATTGTAACGCAGGGGAAGATCCCTGTACGAACGCCCCCTGTTTAAATATGCCTGATACTGGAACGGGCAGGTCATGGGGCGCAATGCAAAAACCTCTTTGTCGCTTTCTTCGTCGCCCATGACAAACATGCCGTCCTTGTAATGGTCCCAATGGCCTGAAAGCTTATACAGATCGCTTTTTGCCATATACGGCGTTTTTGTCAAAAGCCAACCGCGCTTCTGCTCCTCATCCTCCACAAAGCGTTGCAGCGTCTGGATAATACGCGCCCCTTTTGGAAGCAAAATAGGAAGACCCTGGCCAATCAGGTCCGACGTTGTAAAAAGTTCCAATTCGCGGCCCAGCTTGTTATGGTCGCGGCTTTTTGCCTCCTCCACCCTTTTAAGGTACTCTTCCAGCTGCGAAGCCTTCGGGAACGCCGTCCCATACACTCTGCAAAGCTGCGCATTTTTTGCATCGCCCCGCCAGTATGCGCCCGTGCAGTTTGTAAGCTTGATTGCTTTCAACGGCGCTGTCGTCAGCAGGTGCGGGCCTGCGCACAAGTCTGTAAATTCCCCTTGCTTATAAAAGCTGATCGGCTCACCCTTTTGCGCATGTTCGTTTGCAAGCTCTACCTTATACGGTTCTTCCATCTCTTGCAAAAGCTTAATCGCCGCATCCGGTGTAAGCGTAAATCTTTCAAGCGCAAGGCCGCTTTTGACAATAGATTTCATTTCCGCTTCTATGCTTTCCAAATCTTCCTGTGTAAAGGGCTTTTCCACATCAAAATCATAATAAAACCCGTTGTCCACAGCCGGGCCGATCGCAATTTTGGCACTGGGATACAGCCTTTTAACCGCTTGCGCCAGCACATGGGACGCCGTGTGCCAAAAGGCCTTTTTCCCCTCTTCCTCTTCAAACGTTAAAAGCTCCAGCGTACAGTCTTTTGTAAGCTCCGTACGCAAATCGCAAACAGAACCGTCTATCTTACAGGCACACACGGCTTTAAACAGGCCGCCGCCTAGCGATTTTGCAACTTCCGCTGCAGTGGTGTTTTCTTCATACTCCTTTACAGCGCCATTTTTCAATGTTACCTGAATCATTTTTCTACATTCCTTTCCTGTTTTTATGTAATAAAAAACAGCCCCATCCCAAAGGGACGAGGCTGTGCCCGTGGTTCCACCCAATTTTAGCAGAAATACTCTGCCCTTTTCAGACCTGTAACGCGGTCAGACGGCGCGCCTTGCTACCGGCGCGCGCTCAAAGGTGGTAAAAACAACCTTTCTGCTGCTGCGCTTTCAGCCTGCGGCGCATGCTCTCTGACGCAAAAAATATGGCTGTTTTCTTCCTTTTCAACGCTTTTATATTTTTTATAATCGTAGCACAGTTTTACAACGCTGTCAAGCGGTGTGCCTTTTTTCTATTACAGCCTGGCGATCGCCCTTTGTATTGCCAATACGTCACTGGTGTTTACCCTGTCGTTTCCGTCGTAGTCGGAAATTCTTAGCTGAAATGGTGTCAACTGTGACACAGCAGATAAATATTTTTGTATTTCCAGCACGTCTGTAAGCGATACGTTGCCGTCGCCGTTTATATCACCCGGCTTTTCACTGAGCGCCTGGAAAGCAATATTACAGGATCTTGCATATGTATAAGCATAGCTTAAACGATAGCCTGAAATAGAAAGCCGCGGACAATTTACAAACGCATCCAGCGCTATTTCCGCAACAGTGTCCAGCAGCTTGATCTGTGTAAGCCTTGTGCAGCCGGAAAACGCCTCACTTTGTATATCTGTCACAGCAATCCCCACCGTTACATCCTCAAGCGCCGTACAGCCGGAAAACGCACCGCTTGACAAAGTGTGAAAGCTGCCGTCTATTGTGGCGGTGGTAAGCGCCGTGCAGCCGGAAAACGCACCGCTTCCCAAATAAGTTACCGTTTTGGGGATCCGCACCGCAGCTAAAGCCGTACAGTCTGCAAAGGCCTGGTCATCAATAAAAAACACGCTTGCAGGCAATGCAAGTTCCGCAAGCCCACTGCAGCCGGCAAACGCCCGCATCCCTATACTGAATACGCTTTGCGGTATCGTTACAGACCGAATTGTCTTATTTTGGTAAAAAGCGCCTGCTGCAATCTGCCGCACACTGTCCGGAATCGCCGCACTTGCAGAATTCCCGTTATATTTTATTAAAATGCCGTCGCCCTGCACAACAAAATCCTCATTGTAGCCAGCAAGCCATTTTGTGTTTTCAAAAGCAAGCGGACCGATCGACTGCACCGTCTGCGGTATGGAAACTGAAGCAAGGTTTTGACAGTCAAAAAAAGCGCCCTCCCCTATTTCCAGCACGCTGTCCGGCAGCGTGACCGATGTAATATCCAGATGGTTTGCAAACGCATAGGCGGCAATGGAAGCAACGCCCTGCGGTACAGCAGCTTCTTTATCTGTGCTGTTATAGGCAATCAAAACCGCGTTGATACAAACATATGGATCGCTTTGGGCACCAAGCCACGCCGTATTGTCAAACGCGTGTGCGCCTACTGAAACAATGCTGTCTGTATAATCTACCGTTTGCAGATTCCTGCAGCCGCTGAACGCATTGTTGCCAATATAATACACATCGTCCGGAATTGTAACGCTTTTTATCTGTGTATTCCCCGCAAAGGCCCCATCGCCAATAGAATATACGCCAGAGGGGACCGTTACCGCTTGTCCGGTCCCGTTATATTTGATAAGTACGCCGTCCTCTACCTCAAATTCTGCAGCCGCACCGGCCGAAAAAGGCACAACCCACAAGAGGAACACCACAATCAGGAAGACGGAAAGACCCCTATACCGCTTCATACAACCATACCAGCTTTCTCTTTTGCAATCTTTTTGCCCATTTTCCTGCGCGCTTTGGACGTCTGCGTACTTTTTCCTGCTGTGCCATACAATCGCAGGACAAAATGTGCACAGGTATACGCCTTACGCACAAAGCTGTCGTTTTTATTATAACAAAAGGGCCAGCTTTTGGAAAGCCCGCCCTGTTAAAATTTACATTTTCTTTTTATTCCTTGTGATCGTTTTCAGAAAGCTCTAAAATCAAACGGTCAATATCATCCAGCTTACTTGCGTAATCGGAAAATCCGTCGTCTTTTTTCGTTTGATCCTGCGCGCCTCTGTTGTAATATCCCACATAATCCACCGGATTGTTTTCCTTTCTGTCAGCCGCTTCAACCTGTGACATAATAGCTTCAGCGCGCGCCGTTTCAGGATCGGCAGCCTGCCCTGACGTCAGGCTCTGCCTTGTATTTTCATGACCGACAGGCAATTGCGCCTCCTGCGGCACCGTATCGACCGCTAAATCGTCCTCCTTCTGCTTTTCTTTTGCGCCGGCCGTCAACTCTATCAGGAAGAACAGGATATAAAGCGCAAAGGAGAGGAATTCAAACACACGAATATTTGCAAAGAAGTCCACGCCTTGCCCGCTTTGGATCAAAGAGGCAAAAAGCGCGCCCGCATAAGCAAAAATGACAACCACCGCGGGCAGCCCGTAAAGAAAACAGGCTTTTACCGGGTTTTTCCCTTTCAGTTTGATATAAACCATGGAAACATTGAACAGAAAAAGCGTTGTAAAAACCATATAAACCAGGTCGGACATATCCTTAGCCGCCGGGGAAATCGCGGTATAGCTTGCAAACGTCAGAACCAGGCGGCCGCAGCACCAGATGGTGGGAAGAAGCATGAGAAACGGCATATTCTTTGCGCGATTGTACCCCGTCAAAGAGGAAATCCCCATAACAATGATCATTGCGCCTCCCGCTAAGGACAAAAGCGCATCGATCCCGCTGAGCCAATCAAAAATGCCGGCGTTTATCATTTGGATCACCAAAAGGACTGCATCTGTCAAAAGCAGCGCACCGGTAAGAATGGCAAAAAAGCCTGCAAATATATTTCGCCCAATGTCGTATTCCGGCGCGGTTTTTTTGTCGGCAAAGCAAAAGATTGCAAGGATAACAAAAAGCGCGACAATACTGCCCACAAAAATGATAGATACCAAGCCGCTGTCCAAAAAGCCTTTATCTACGCCGCTGTCAATAAACAGCACCTGATAAATGCGTAAAAAAACGGCTGCAAAAACGACCGGAATAAACGGAATCCACGACAACTTGCTTTTCATATACGCAAACGCCTCCAATGTTTTATCAAGAATAATGGGAATAAATAAAGTTTTTTAAATATATACATGAAACAGGCTTGTTTTCTTTTCATATGCGTAAAGGGTGTACGTTTTATTTTAATTCAATTCCATAGTTCTGTCAATATAAAACCGCGATTACAACATTCTATCTGCACAAATACACACAGGCAGCGCCATATGTTTCTAAATCTCCATATGCGCAGCCGTAAAATCAGAAAGAAAAGGGTTTGTAAATGAAAAAGATCATTATAACCTGCTTATTGCTCGTTGTGGTAATGGCCGCCATTCCCGCCATAACGCTCAGCGGTATTGCAAAGCCGGACAATAAGGAACCAAACACGGCCGTGTCCGAAGCATCGGCAGCTTCACAGGCCACAGAGCCAACAGAGAAAGCAACAGAAAAAGCAACGGAAAAGGCAACGGAAAAGGCAACGGAAAAACCAACAGAAAAGCAGACAGACCCTCCAACAACCAAGGCAGACACCCAAAGCTTTAAAGTGCTTGACAACGCAACCGGCGACGTCCTGCAGGTAAGCGACCGTGATTTTTGCATAGGGGCACTCGCTGCAGAAATGCCAGCTTCGTTTGAAGAAGAGGCGTTAAAAGCGCAATGCACTGCACTTTATACTTTTTTCTGCAAAAAAAGAGACGCGCAGCGGGAAAACGCGGATAGCAATTTAAAGGGCGCAGATTTTTCCTGCAACAGCGAAAAAAAAGAGGTATATATTCCAAAAGAAACACTGCAAAGCCTATGGAAAGACAACTTTGAAACCGCCTATAAGAAACTGGAAAATGCGGTAAATTCCGTATTTTCTCAGGTAATACGGTATGATGGGGAGCTGATCACCGCAGCTTATTGCGCCATTTCCGGCGGTATTACGGAAAATGGAAAAAACGCTCTGTCGGAAGACCGGCCCTATCTGCAAAGCGTTGCAAGCCCCTGGGATGCCCTGTGCAGCGAATACCTGTCTACCGTTACCCTGACAAATAATGAAGTTAAAACCATTATAGAAGATACATGGAGCGATATTACACTGGATAACTCCTCCCAGGAATGGTTCACCGATCTAAAAACGACAGAGGCCGGAACCGTTTCTTCTGTCAAAGTAGGCGGCAAAGAGGTAACAGGGCAGGAAATCCGCGACGCCTTTTCCCTGCGCAGCAGTAATTTTGAGGTTCTGTACACTCTGGACGAATTTGTTTTTACGGTAAGAGGCTACGGACACGGCGCCGGCTTAAGCCAATACGGCGCAAACGAAATGGCAAAACAGGGCGCAGATTATCAGGAAATCCTGTCCTGGTATTACCCCGGCACAACCATAGAAATGCTTTAACCTGGCCTTATCCATCATAACTCTGCCATAAACAGGCTGCTCTTTTCTTCTATTTGCAAAACACCTTTACGGCAAAGCATGCCGTAAAGGTGTTTTTAACATTTTTTACACCTGGATTTCTTTTATTCCTCAATCATATCCAGCACAATATCCTTTACCGCCATAATGGCATCGTCCACTCTGGACACATCCTTTGCACCCGCCATAGCCATGTCGGGCTTTCCGCCGCCGTTACCGCCGGCAATTTGCGCAACCGCCTTGACAATCCTGCCCGCATGCGCACCCTTTGCCTGGGCCTCTTTGCCGCAGGCGCAGGCAAAGGTTGCCTTGCCGTCTGTAATCCCGGCCAGTAGCACAACGCTTTTGGGCGCCATGCTCAGTGCTCTGTCACACATATTGCGGAGCATTTCTACATTTACATCTGTAAACGCAGCCGAAACAATGCGCACACCCTTAACAAGCTCCGAGTCTGCAAACATATCGTCCATCTTTAACATAGCAAGCTTATTGTTCAGCTGTGCTATTTCTCTGTCCTTTTCCTTAAGCTCCTCTGCTGCCTGCGTGCAGCCGCGCAGCAAATCCTTGGGGTTGCCAATTTTCAGCGCGCCCGCAGCATCACCGATCAGCGTAAAGCAGCCGTTGAGCACGTTGAGCACGCCTCTTCCCGTTACGGCTTCAATTCTTCTCACGCCGGCTGCAACAGATCCCTCTCCAAGCATTTTAAACATCCCGACCTTCGCCGTGTTGTCCACGTGCGTGCCGCCGCAAAGCTCTGTTGAAAAGCCCGGAACCTGTACAACGCGCACAATGTCCCCGTATTTTTCCCCAAACAGGGCCATCGCTCCCATCTTTTTTGCCTGCTCTATCGGCATTTCCTGTATTTTCACATCTACCGCTTTCAAAATTTCTTCGTTAACCATGTCTTCCACAGCAAGCAATTCCTGTGCGGTCATGGCGGAAAAATGTGTAAAATCAAAACGGAGCTTTTCGCCGTCTACAAGCTGGCCTGCCTGCTCCACATGGGTTCCCAGCACTTTTCTAAGCGCCGCCTGCAGCAAATGCGCCGCCGTGTGGTTGCGCATAATATCCCCGCGGCGGGCCTGGTCAATTTGCAACTTAACCGTATCGCCAATAGAAAGCATCCCCTCTGTAACGGTTGCACTGTGCAGGTAAATCCCTGCGTGGTTTTTGCTTGTATCGCGTATTTCCACCGACGCAATTTGCGTCTGCACTGTGCCCGTATCGCCCGTTTGGCCACCGCTTTCTGCATAAAACGGCGTTTTATCAAAAATCAAAACAACCTGCTCACCCTGGTATGCCGCCTGCACGCGTTGCCCATGATTGACAATCGCAAGCAGCGTTGCCTGCAAGTCTGTCTGCGTATAACCGGTAAATTCTGTCGGCGCAATGTCCGAAAGGTCGGTATCATCGCTGACCCACGCGTCGGCACCCGCGTTTTTTCTGGCGTTTCTGGCGCGCTTTTTCTGCTCGGCAAGCAATTCCTTAAACCGCGCTTCGTTTACCGTCATACCTCTTTCTGCAAGAATTTCCTTTGTCAGATCGATCGGAAATCCGTATGTGTCGTTGAGCTTAAAGGCATCTTCTCCGGAAAGTTCGTCAACCTCTTCCCTGCCAATGATATCATGCAGCAGAGCCAGGCCCTGGTCGATGGTTTTACAGAAATTTTCCTCTTCAACCTTAATAAGCCTTGTAATGAAGTCTGCCTTTTGTGCAAGCTCCGGATATGCCTGTTCGTTTTCACGGATTACGGTTTTGCATACTTCGTACAGGAACGGGCGCTTAACACCCAAAAGCCTTCCATGGCGGGCAGCACGGCGCAGCAGGCGGCGCAGTACATACCCTCTGCCTTCATTAGAGGGCATTACACCGTCGCCGATCATAAAAGTCGTACTGCGTATATGGTCGGTAATCACGCGCAGCGAAATGTCTGACTTTTCATCTTTTCCGTATAAAACGCCTGTGACATCTACCACGTGCTTCATAATATTCTGCACGGTATCGACCAAAAACAGATTGTCCACATCCTGCATAACGCAGGCAAGGCGCTCCAGGCCCATGCCAGTATCAATATTGGGGTGATCCAACGGCGTATAATTGCCGTTTCCATCGCTGTCAAACTGCGTAAACACCAGGTTCCAAACCTCTACAAAACGGTCACAGTCGCAGCCGACCGCGCAGTTGGGGCTGCCACAGCCTTTCTCCTCTCCCCTGTCAAAATAAATTTCCGAGCAGGGGCCGCATGGCCCCGTACCGTGTTCCCAGAAATTATCCTCTTTCCCAAGGCGTACCATATGTGAAGGATCCACACCGACTTCCTTTGTCCAGATGCCATAGGCCTCGTCGTCCTTTTCATAAACCGACACATACAGCTTTTCTTCCGGCATTTCCAGCACCTTTGTAAAAAACTCCCATGCCCATGCGGTTGCTTCGTGCTTAAAATAATCACCAAAGGAAAAATTTCCGAGCATTTCAAAAAAGGTTCCGTGGCGTGCCGTAATCCCCACACGCTCAATGTCAGGCGTACGAATACACTTCTGGCAGGTGGTTACGCGCTTTCTCGGCGGCGTAACTTCCCCTGTAAAATATTTTTTCATAGGCGCCATACCAGAGTTGATCAGCAAAAGGCTTTTGTCGTCCTTAGGCACCAGGGAAAAGCTTGGAAGGCGCAAATGCCCCTTGCTTTCAAAAAACGATAAATATTTTTCCCTTAATTCGTTTAATCCCGTCCACTTCATGCTGCATGCTCCTGTTCTGTAAAAATTTTTGTATCCAAAAATAAAAAGCTCCCGCCCCCCCATGGGACAAGAGCTCTATCTCCTGTGGTACCACCCAAATTGCATGTAGAAATCTGCATGCCACTTTTCCCCGTTAACGCCGGAAACGCCGCAGCTCCTCGCTGCGGTAGCTCAGGGGCGGCCCAAACCCTTCAAGCGCATAAAAGCCTTACAGCCTGGGGCTTTCTCTCTGGAAGCGTAAAAAGGTTCTTTTTCCCGTCGTCGCTTTTTATCTGTATTGTAAAGTATTATAGCGCTGTTTCCTCTGGCTGTCAAGGTACGCCCGCAAAGTTTTCCGCCGTCGCCGTGCTGCCTGCACATATTTTTCATAAACTTTTTTCAATCAGCCGCTGCTCTTTTTTTTCGCAAAATGGCCCCATCGGATATTTCTTCATCCGTTTCTATCAACAGCTCCTGCATGGGATGCGGCGCGCTCTCCACAGGGTTTCCCTGGCTGTCATAAAGGCCCCGGATCTTTGCCTGAAACGGAATCCCGCTATAGGGCAGCACATCAACCGTATCGCCTGCAAAAAAACGGTTGCGCTGTGTAACCACGGCGCGCCCGCCCCGCCTTCCAATACATACGGCAACCACCTCATAGTTGCGGATGTAGCCTCCGTTGTCCTGTGTTTGCCCGGGTTCCCCGCCGAAGAAAAAGCCGGTGGAGTATTCCCTATGGCTGATTTTATCCAGCTCCTGCCGGATCCACTCGGGTACGGCATAGCCTTCTGCATGACCGTTTTGGTAATAATCATCCAGCGCCTTGCGGTAGGCGTTGGTCACAACCGCCGTATAATATGCAGATTTAGCCCGGCCTTCAATTTTAAAGCTGAAAATCCCAGCCTGCACAAGCGCTTTGATATGGTCTATCATGCACAGATCCCGTGAATTATACAGGTATGTTCCGCCGTTGTGCTCTTCCACCGGGAAAAAGCGCCCCTGCCTGCTTTCTTCATATAAATGGTATTTCCATCGGCAGGGCTGCGCGCAATCACCGCGGTTTGCATCCCGGCCGGTCAGATAGGAAGACAGCAGGCATCTGCCGGAAAAAGAAACGCACATGGCCCCATGCACAAAGCATTCCAATTCCAGCCTGGATGGAGCCTTTGCGCGGATTTGTGCGATCTCTTCCAGAGAAAGCTCCCTTGCAAGCACGACCCTGGACGCGCCCATATCATAGAAAGCTCTGGCGCTTTCATAATTGACAATGCCCGCCTGCGTGGATATATGTACATCCACCTGCGGCGCATATTTTTTCGCCAGCGCCAAAACACCCATATCCGCCACAATCAGCGCGTCGGCGCCACATTGATTGATATATTCTAAAAAACCAGGCAAACGTGGCAGCTGGTCATTTCTGGGCAAAATATTGCAGGCCACATACAGCTTTGCGCCCTTATGGTGCGCTGTCTGTATCGCCTCTTTCAGCCCCGCACGGTCAAAATTTTCCGGCGCGGTGCGCATACCAAACTCCCTGCCTGCCAAATACACGGCATCTGCTCCAAAATGCAGCGCGTTTTGTAAACACTCCATATCCCCTGCCGGAGCCAATATTTCATTTTTTTGTTCCTTTTCCATGCTGTCCATCCTCTGCACGGGGCAGGGGGCGCGCAGTATGCGCACCCCCTGCCCCGGTAAAAATCCCTTGTTACTCCTCTGTAAGGCCGGCTTCCTGCATATTGGCAAGATGCTCGTAATACGTTGTTGCATAATACGCCTGCGCAGGCTCCGAATCTGTTGCGGCTTTATGGCAGAAATAATAATACCCTGTATCCTTTGGATTGAGCGCTGCTTTTATGGCTGCCTCGCCCGGGTTACAAATCGCGCCCGGCGGCAGATTGGTGATCTCGTAGGTATTATAGCTGCTGTGGAATGTATCCCTGATGTCTTCGGGAATATCTTCCTGCGATGAATACGGATAATAAATGGTTGCATCCGACTTAAGCATGTTCAGCTCTCCATCGCCATACTCGTTTGTACCGCCCCACTGGTCGGTTGCCAGACGGTTATAAAAAATGGAAGATACGTAGTACATATCGTTTTCATCTGCAGATTCCGCCTGTACAAGCGAAGCCATATTGATTAAATCCTCAAATGCAATTCCTTTCAGCTCCGCTAACTGTGCAATACTCAGCTCCTCTTCATAACCTGGATAAACGGTCGTATTTTTAAAGCATTTTTTATTGAAGTTGTCCAGGAATTTCCGTATAACCTCGTCAGGATCCTCATTTACATAGAAAATATAAGTATCCGGGAAGAGGTAGCCCTCCAGCTTGTACACCCTGTCCTCGTTTTCACTGATGGAAGCAATAAATTCATATTCCTCATCAAATACATCAGAATTGCAGGCCTCTAAAAATTCGTCCATTCCACACACGCGGTTTTCTTCCAACAGCTGTCCGCATTCCCTGACGGTAAGTCCTTCTGTAAACTGTACCGACACGACTTCCCTCGGCCCGGAATTATAAAGCAGATAATTCAAAATTGCTTCGTAATCCATATTGGTGTCCATATTATAGCTGCCGGGAACAAAACCTTCTGTGGACTTTGTAAGGGTGGCATAAGCCTTAAAGAAAAACGGTTCGTTGATCACGCCGCCTTCTGTTAAAATTTCAGCCACCTGGTCGATCGTTGCGTTTTCAGGGATCACGACCAGCGACTCGTTTTCCTCCGAACGGGAAACCGCCAGCAAATCGTTTACGCCTGTAATGAAAAATTGCCCCAGCACGGCGCCGACCAGGACAACCATTGCCAGCCAGACAAACTTGAACATACAGCCGTTGCGCTCTGCTTTTGCCTTTTTACGCTTTTTTTCAGATTTTTTATAATTTTTCAGCGCCTCTTTTTCTTCTCTGTCCATTTTCTGCTTTTGCTCTTCACCGCTAAAGCTTGTAATAACATTATCTTCCGGCGCCTCTTCCTGCCTGGTATAAAGCAGTACATCATCCACCTGGGCATCCTGCCTGCGAATCTCTTCCGATTTTTTCGGAAGCAGATCCTCAAACGCAGGATGCAGCTGCGCAGCGTCGTCTGCAGGTTTTTGCTCTTCCTGCAGATCCTCAATTTTCAGTTTAAATTCCTGAATTTTTTTCTTTCTTGCCTGCGCAATCGCCGCTTCTTCCTCTTTGCTGTCGCCAGAAATATACCGGCCCTGCGGCGGATTATTCTGCGGATTTATTTCTTCGCTCATCTATAAAACCCCCTATATCCGTAAAAATGCGGAAATCTGGATTCTTTTTCTTTATATCTGGGCCGCCGTTTGCGTCTGACAAAACCCTGTTATCGCGCCCGGCCGGAAGCGGTATATCTGTCCTGCCGTTTTTCACTGTGTATTTTTCTAAAATACCGGTCGGTCACCAGCAAATCCACCGGCTTGTCAAAATAGCCGTGCGGCAATTCCCATTTTACGCACATACTATAGCAGATACCCGCCGTTACGCCGTCAAAACCATTGAGGAAGCGGTCATAGTAGCCTTTTCCATATCCCAGCCGATATCCCTGTGCGTCAAAAGAAAGGCCCGGCACAATACAAAGCGCATGGCGGAAGTCTTCTACCTTTTCACATTTTGCAGGGATGGGCTCCCATACGCCGAAGGTACCCTTTTCCAGATCCTGCATGGAACGGATATAATAAAACTCCATCTGTGTGTCCTGCGTAATACACCTGGGTACCGCCACCCTTTTTCCATCGCGCAGCGCCGCTTCAATCAATTTAAGCGTATCTACTTCTATTTCCTTTGAAACATATACAAGCAACTGCTTGCAGCTTTTGTACTGCCAAAGGGAAAACAGCCGTTCTCTGATGCGCCTGTCAAGCTCCTGTTTTTTTGCAGGCTCTAAATTTGCGCGCTGCTTTTTCATCTGGCTTCTAAGCTGGATCTTAATCGCCTTAATATTTTTTATGGACATTGCAGCGCCGCCCTGATCTTCATGGCTTTTTGTCGCCCCGCCATTTTTTCCACGATCAAAAGTGCAAATTCTATTGCAGCCCCCGCGCCTTTTCCCGTTATGATCTTACCGTCGCATACCGCCGGCTCTTCGGAAAGCTGTGCGCCCGCAAGCTCCTTTTCAAAGCCTGGAAAGCATGTGGCGCGCTTCCCCTGAAGAAGGCCCATATGGCCCAATATAGAAGGTGCTGCACAGATTGCGCATACATAAAGCGCATTTTGTATACAATATGTGACGCTCGCCTTGACAATCGGGGATTTTTCAAGATTGAGCGTCCCGGGCATACCGCCCGGCAAAACAACCGCATGCATATTGTCGGTACTAACATCCTTTTCCTCCAGATCGGCAAGCACGGTGATCCCATGTGAACCGGTCACTTGCCTGGACCCGACCCCAACAGTCGCTGTATCCAGCTCTGCGCGGCGCAGGATATCCACCGTTGCAAGCGCTTCTGTTTCTTCAAACCCGTCTGCCAAAAAAACATATAGCATTGTACTGCCCCCTCATCTTTTCATTTAATCCAGCGTCAGCCCAAGATATGCCTGCGGACAATGCGTATAAAATTCCCTTTCTTCGCTTTGCAGAGGCTTTACCATTCCAAAGTGCCGAAGCATACCCCCTGCTTTGATAAAAGACGGCAGACGCAGCAAATACCGCCCCGCCTGCATATGCTGCGCAAAAGTTACAAACAGGGCACCGAAGTCCTCTTTTGCACAGATACATTCTGAAACGTAAATTTCTTTGTCCTGTACGGAATAGAGCATATATCCGCTTTCCGTTGTAAACACACCGCCGCCGTATACTTGCGCGATTTTACAGGCAAGCTCTATATGCTTTGCCCCAAACAGTAAGCTTCCTTCCTGATCTATAAGTATATTAAACCTTAATTGGGCAATATTGTCAAATGAACAGTTTATGACCTTACTTCTGCGCGCGGTCAGCGCGCAGGCCTGCGCTTGGGAAAAAGCGGCAAATCGCAGCTGAAAGGCCTTATGATAGCCAAGCCTTGCATAATATCCATACAGGCTTTTTTCCGCCGGCAAAAGCACAGAAAAGCAGTCCCCTCTGCGCTTTGCGCAGTCCAGCGCATAACCGATAAGCCCCTGCATAATTCCGCGGTTTCTGTATGGTGCAAGCGTGGCCGCTCCAAAAAGATAATGCGCCTGACAGGCTTTCCCGCCCGCTGCAACCTGCGTCGGAAGCAGATACAATGCCGCCGCGATCCTGCCGTTTTCCTGTGCCGTATAACAAAGCTCCGGCGTTAAAAAACCGTTAAAATAAAAATCCAGTGCAGCCCTGTCTTCTTTAAAGCAGGTTTCAAACAGCGCCCTGCACTGCGCCGTTTGTTCTGCCGCAGGCTGCATATATTCTATCACGCTCTAAAACCCCTTCATATTCTTCCAGCAAAATGCACGGACGGTAAGAAAGCTTTGCTTTCCGCAGGCCTTCAATCCCCAAATCTTCTTCCCGGTTGATATATTTGTATTTTGTCAAGGTCTGGGCAAAAAAATGGTTGATCGCCGCATACAGACCTTCATAGCCGGACAACGCCTTTTCAAAATGCACAACGAACACTTCATCATTCAGGCGCTCGCCGGCGGTCATCGCCACGGGCGCGCCGTCAATTCGGATCAAGGCGCCCTGAAATCCAAGCGCATCGTAATACTTAAACGCTTCGCGGATCGCACAAACCTCGTGGGAAAGCCCATTATCGCGGCCAAGCACATTTTCACTGCACCACTGCTTTGCCACATGCAGCGCATCTTCTTTATTTGCCTCTGTGATCGGCTCAAACGTATATGCATACGTGTTTTTAAAGCGGGAAATATGGTTGCGCTTTCCATGATATTTTCTGCCTTTTAACTCCGCCAGATCCTGCGAATAATAAATATACTCCGCATAATCGCGGTTGGGTGCAAATACAAATTCCCCGGGAAACAACGCTTCTACCTGCTGCGTCTGCTGTGCAGTAAGCCCCACTAAAGCCATCTCTTTTTGCGTTTGTTTTGCATACAACAGCATTTGCGTAAGCACTTCTTGTATATCTCCGTCGCCTATGGGATATGCAAAGCGGATTTTTCCCGGTTCGTTTCCGTACGCCCTTAGATAAAACTGCTTATACCGACCAATCCGTATATGGTACATACCACGCCATATGAATGTAGATCCAAACGGTAGGTCACAGCTAAGAAGCGTTTGTTTTTGGTTTGCCTGCTCCAGCAGGGCGTTTACCCATTGCTGATCTTGTATACACGGTTCTTTGAATTCCAGCATAAATTTTCTTGCTTCCTTCTTTTATTACTTAATGATCGTCATAAAACCATTTGTACCTTTTGCATAATATCGCTTTCAATTGTCTCTATCGCCCGGGGAGCTTCCCCCTGTGCGCAGGGGATCACTTCCCATCCCCATCTTTTTGCAGCATATAAGGCCGACTGCCTGCAGCGTATTAAAAAATCCCTGTTCTTTTCATGCAGGTCTTTTTTGCTTTCATCCCCACCATAGCGCTGTGTCATCAGCTTTTGCGACACCTGTACCGGCATGTCCAAATACAGCACAAGGTCCGGTCTGGGAAGCTGCAGCTTACCATATTCATAGTCTTCAACCCAATCCAAAAAAACATCCCAGTTTTCCCGCTGCGTCTTTGTCAACTGATAAACTGCATTTGACGTTGTATAACGGTCTGCCAAGATCACTTTTCCGTTATGGTATGCTTCACCCCAAAATTGCCTGTAGCTTGCATAACGGTCCACCGCATAAAACGAAGACGCCGCATAGGGGTTTACATCCTGCGGGCGCGTGCCGAATTCCCCATCCAGATACATCTTGACCAGTGCTGAGGACGGGCTTTCATAATTGGGGAACGTAACCTGTAAAACCTGTAAACCTGCTTTTTGCAGGTTTTGCAAAAGGCGGCTTGCCTGCGTTGCCTTTCCGCTGCCGTCAAGTCCTTCTATTACAATCAGCTTCCCTTTATCCATGTTGTTCTCCCCGCAAAGCCGCAAATGCTTCGCGCACCTGTGTTGCCCGGCCACAGGTCATTTTCCCTTCTGTACAGCCGCCTCTGGTACACGGCGGACCCGCTGTTTTAAAAAGGGCAGGGGCGGCCTGCAGACAGAGCTTGAGCATTTGCATAGCAACGTCTTGTATTTCCCACTGCGCTCTGTTGCAGCAGCGGTGCGAAAAGAAATTCAGCAAACTTCTTGCATTGAAGGTACAGATCATTTTTGTGCAGCAGGCGTTGGGCAGAACAAAGCGCGCGTCTTCTATCGCCTGCTTTTCTGCTTTTTTCGCCGCCTGCTTTTCATCCATACCCTGCCGCAGCCATTCTTTCTTATGCGCTTCCTTCAATATGGCCGTCAGGCTGTCGTAATGGCGCTGGTCTTCCTCCATTGCTTTTAAAAACTCTTCCTTTGCCTGCGGTATATTTTCTATTGCAGGCGGCAGTACAAATTCAAACTGCGCCTCTTTGACATAGCGCTGGCTCTGTACGCTGTAGGAAGCAATCCTGTGCCGCGTAATCTGCGCCAAAAGTGCGCGCGACACACCTTCAATTCCAAATGTAAAGCTTGCATGCTCAATAGGGCTTTCATGACCGATTTTTGCAAGCATGTCTACAAATCCTGCCGCTTTTTCCTGATCCAGACCGTCTTTGACCGTTTCAATATCCGCCGGCGAATAGCACAGCTTTGCAGCACATGCCACCGTTTGCTCCGGCATGGGTGTGTAAGCAATTAACGTTACCTTTGCAGACATCGTTATTCCCCTTTTCCCGCTTATCATTATTTCTTTACACATACAGGCTAATTATAACAGAATTTTTTCTTTTCTACAATACAGGACAAGAAAAAACAAAAACACCGCCGGCGGGCAGTGTTGCCCGCCGGCGGTGTTCTTCTGTAAAATCATTAAAATAGTAAACGTATATTTTTAAGAAACGGTATATTGCAGATCAATCCAGCCGGTTACCTGTCCGGCCTTCCCAATGTTTTCCTGGCTGTTGGTAATGCGTACCCTTCCGCTTACCACGTCGTTGTCCCAACGGTAATACGTGCCGCTTACCGTTGTTGATTTTTCTTTTGCCGTGGCGCTTATATACAGCGGAACGTCCTTTAGCGTCAGCTTACCTGAAGCAGAGGACGCAGGCGTGTAAATTTTCGCTCCTTTTCCGTCAAATACATAATAGCCCGGATTTTTGTCCGCCATTGCCTTGGCGTAATCTAAAACGGAAAAAGCGCCAATCTGGCTTTTTACATCTGCCCAGCTTTTTCTGACCCTGTACAAATTGTCGGTGATGGTTCCACCGCCCGAGCTGCCACCGGAACCTTCCGGCAAATAGGCGACATCGTACAAGTTACATACGCCTTTTGCAATGGCTTCCCCAATTTTTTCTGTATTGTTAATAATCCACTGCGCCCCTGTTACCGTGTCGTGGAACTCCACTTCCGTATAGGTAGCCGTCGCGACAGTTGCGTTGAGTTCATAAAGCTCCGGATTGCTGCGAAGTGTATAATCCGGACCGGGGCTGATCGGTCCCACTGCGTTTAAAATACACTCCCCTGCTTTTACGTTGTCTGCACCCATACTGTAAAGCATAACCAGCGTGCCGCCGGTCACCTTCCCGTTATATGCGTTCGTATGGATCGGTATATGCAGGTCTGCACCCCAGCTGTTGCTTTGTTCAACCGTTGTATACATCGATTGCCCCTGCGGTGCCTTTTTTACAGAAAACCCACAGCGTTCCAACGCTTTTTTTGCCGCCTCTGCAATTTTGTTGCATTGAACCATTTCGTTTGTATTGCCTGTAGCATACGTGTTGTTATTTTGATTGGACGGACTTAAATAAATTTTTTTTGCCATTCAAATTTCCCCTTTATTTCTAAATAAATTTTCTTTGCGGCGTTTACCCCGTTTTGGAAGCAACGCCGCGCAGAATTCATATTTTTTACGTATGTATGCTTGCAGAAAAACGCTCATCCATCCGTTATGCAGCATTTTTGCTGTATCCTAACAATTAAATATGCGGTTGCTGTTTCTTCGTTTATAGACCGGAACAAACGCTCCCCTTGCCATAAGGCTTTCATCGTGTTCCTTATAACGGCGACCCAGGCTTTTGCCAAAGTTTAGAGGATTGTCCGCAAAATATGCTCTTGTAAACGGTTTTACGCCGCTATACCTTTCTTACATTGAAAAGCGGCTTGTTTGGCGGCCGGCTACATGCTGTCCACCATTATCCTATGCAAAAGCGCTGAAAATTGTGCCTGTTTTTTCATGCCGACAGCCTGTTTTCCCTTTCAATACAAAAGCATAAAAAAGGCTTTTTGACCGCAAGCGGTCCACTTTTGACCCTATATAAAAGTTTCTTTTCATGCGCTTGCTTTTCTTATCATCTTTAACCGCATGCAGACATAAAAATATAGGGAACGATAAAGGGGGCGTTACTTTGAAAAACATGATCTATTGTTCCGACCTGGCATACCCGCCCATATGTGTAGCAGGGAAAAACCGCATTTATGCGCAGGCTATGCTCAGTAATATGGGGGGAAGCAATTCGGAAATGTCCGCTGTCAGCCTTTATTTTTATAATTCGCTTGTAGCGTGCGCTTACAAGGACATTGCAGAAATTTTCCATCATATCAGCATTGTAGAAATGCACCACCTTGAGATATTTGGAAAACTTGCAAAGCAACTTGGCGCAGACCCGCGCCTTTGGTCACAGATCAACCGCAGAATGGTTTACTGGACCCCACAATACAACAACTATCCTACGCAGCTTCGCATGCTGTTGATGAACGCGCTGCACGGAGAGCAAAAGGCCGTTGAAAAATACACAACGCAGGCGCGCAGGATCAAAGATGAAAATATTGTGGAAAATTTAAAGCGAATCATTGCAGATGAGGAAATTCACATCGATATTTTTAAAGAGCTTTTATCCTGCGACAAGTTTGTTTAATTTTTAAACCACTGCAAAAACCGTCCGTAAAGCAAGAATGCTATGCGGACGGTTTTTGACAAAATTTATACTTTGGGTTTGCAGCAGCAGTTTTCTCCGCCGATATCCGTTACCTTCGGGGGAAAAAACTCGTCTGTCGGGAAATCCAGCCGGCTGAACATCTCGCACGGGCTGTCTGATGAAGTGGTGCATTCTTTTTCCGGAATGCAGAAATCATATGTGGGTACAAGCATTTGTACATTGCGCTCAATCTGGACAATCGTAAAGATCCCAATCGTAACAAATACGTCTTTTTCGCCCTTTGCTCCCAGTTCTCCGCCGTAGCGGTTTGCAATGCACTCCGGTACCCTGCAGCAGGGGATGCACGGTTCTCTGCGCGTGCAAAGCTTTGCGGAAAGCCCTATGGGCTTTGCTACCTGTACGCTTGCTTTGGGCAAATTCTTGACCGGCGCGTTGGGTATGTCTGGATCGTCCAGCTTAAAGTCCGAGCTGAAGATCTTCACGTTCCCCTCGCTGCCGTAAAGGATCACTTTTTTATTAAAGATACTTAACCCCTTTACGTTTACAGGCATTGCCGCCGGCGCCATAAAAACATCCAGCTCCACATCGAAGAAAAACGTCATATCAACAGAATAAAAGCCCTTATGGAAGGGTACCGGCTCCAAATCGATATAGACCGTCATAACGTCTACGTCCCGGATCCTTACGTTGCTGGCCTTGTCAATCATACACTGCGCCGATTCACAGAATATAACCTTCAGGTCTTCTAAACAATCTTTATCATAAAATTATGCAAGATAGAAGACCCAGACAGCACTCTCCATGCGGAGAGTGCTGTCTGATTGTAAATAAGCAAAACTAAATTTCTACCCACACTCTCCATGCGGAGAGCGACTTTTAACAAAACCAACGAAACAAAAAAGCAGCTGATTTCTACCCACGCTCTCCATGCGGAGAGCGACTCCCTCATACCGCCAAAGTGCGGATTCTCAGGATTTCTACCCACGCTCTCCATGCGGAGAGCGACGACGGCGTACACATTTTGCTCGGTGGAATGCGAGCTGATTTCTACCCACGCTCTCCATGCGGAGAGCGACATTTATGCACGTTATTCGTCCGACAAGCAAACGGAATTTCTACCCACGCTCTCCATGCGGAGAGCGACCTCGCCATTAAATAGATTAATATTATAAGCAGGAATTTCTACCCACGCTCTCCATGCGGAGAGCGACATGCAAAAATGGCTTTTTCCACTTTGCAGTATATATTTCTACCCACGCTCTCCATGCGGAGAGCGACAGGCACGGCTCAAAAGGCTGTTTGGGCAAACAGGAGATTTCTACCCACGCTCTCCATGCGGAGAGCGACCATACATATACCGTCAACGGGGAGATTTTATGCGCAATTTCTACCCACGCTCTCCATGCGGAGAGCGACGCAACCGCTGCACAATGGGCGTGGAATGTCGCTATATTTCTACCCACGCTCTCCATGCGGAGAGCGACCTTTTTAGCGATTCTATGTTTTAACCAAAAAGGAATTTCTACCCACGCTCTCCATGCGGAGAGCGACTACATGATTACATAATAGTAATTTCAATGCTCATAATTTCTACCCACGCTCTCCATGCGGAGAGCGACTATTATATCATGCGTACAGAATGGGTAGAAAAAAATATTTCTACCCACGCTCTCCATGCGGAGAGCGACGCTTTGAACTACTGTTGCAAAGTGATGTATCAACAATTTCTACCCACGCTCTCCATGCGGAGAGCGACGCCATTGATTTTATCTATAACATCGGGTACAAGATTTCTACCCACGCTCTCCATGCGGAGAGCGACTTTAGGATTAAGCTTATACGCAACACTATCCAAAATTTCTACCCACGCTCTCCATGCGGAGAGCGACAACCGTTTTTCCCCCGCTTAGTAAGGCAATAAATTATTTCTACCCACGCTCTCCATGCGGAGAGCGACTTCTAGTCCCCCAATTCCAGTCATTATTATAAAATTTCTACCCACGCTCTCCATGCGGAGAGCGACGAACATGGACTGCAAAGGGTTGTTATATCGCTGATTTCTACCCACGCTCTCCATGCGGAGAGCGACAACTCCTGCTTATTTTTGTGCGTAAAAACAAGTTAAAATTTCTACCCACGCTCTCCATGCGGAGAGCGACAGGTTTGGGTAACGATCAATATCGGTTAGCAGCATACGATTTCTACCCACGCTCTCCATGCGGAGAGCGACACCTCCGCAATAAACAGTCTCCATGATGACTTGGTAATTTCTACCCACGCTCTCCATGCGGAGAGCGACGACACACTGGCGAAAAATACGGAAATACTCGGAGAAAATTTCTACCCACGCTCTCCATGCGGAGAGCGACCTATGACGCAGAGGGTGAGGCGATATTAGCCAATAATATTTCTACCCACGCTCTCCATGCGGAGAGCGACTAAATAATCATGATATTACTGTAGCGGAATACGAAATTTCTACCCACGCTCTCCATGCGGAGAGCGACCTCGGTAGCGATCCAATTCTTCCATGAGACCCCGATTTCTACCCACGCTCTCCATGCGGAGAGCGACTGTTTCACACATCGGATTTTCTCCTTTCCAAATATTTCTACCCACGCTCTCCATGCGGAGAGCGACGGTATATACATTTTTTGTCATGGGACGAAATCTCGATTTCTACCCACGCTCTCCATGCGGAGAGCGACAAAACGACTAATGACTATCGACTATCGACTATGATTTCTACCCACGCTCTCCATGCGGAGAGCGACCTTGATATGGGCTTAGGGAAAACCTTTGTAGGCAGCATTTCTACCCACGCTCTCCATGCGGAGAGCGACGTATAAAACCCTGTCAGAAGCTTCCCAAATAAGCCTATTTCTACCCACGCTCTCCATGCGGAGAGCGACAAAGCCTTGCGCAGGGTAGTAATACACAGAAAGGAATTTCTACCCACGCTCTCCATGCGGAGAGCGACTCAATATTTTTATACGTTATATTATCTTTAAGCGATTTCTACCCACGCTCTCCATGCGGAGAGCGACTCTAATAACTGTATTTTCCTTTGCAATTCCAAATACATTTCTACCCACGCTCTCCATGCGGAGAGCGACGAGGGATAAGATGAAGATTGCGATTTGTGATGATATTTCTACCCACGCTCTCCATGCGGAGAGCGACAGTTTCAAGTGGTTGGACAGACCCATACACACCAATTTCTACCCACGCTCTCCATGCGGAGAGCGACCCGCGTCAATACGAATTTTCGCAAGCTCCAAAGCATTTCTACCCACGCTCTCCATGCGGAGAGCGACTCGTTTTGAGGTACGTTGCTAGAAAACAAACCACGCGATATTTCTACCCACGCTCTCCATGCGGAGAGCGACCGTAAGGCACTTTCGCTCCGATGTCCTCGTAATCATTTCTACCCACGCTCTCCATGCGGAGAGCGACGGTTATAGCTGGTCGAATTTGCAGACTTCCATTGATATTTCTACCCACGCTCTCCATGCGGAGAGCGACCGTCTTGCTGGTGCCGGTACACAAGTCGGCTTAACAATTTCTACCCACGCTCTCCATGCGGAGAGCGACATATAAATAATCATCTCGGTCAAACTTGATCGATATTTCTACCCACGCTCTCCATGCGGAGAGCGACAGCAAAAGACAACAAAAACACATACAAAATCTACAGCCAATTTGTAAAAACGCAAAATCACTGCGGTTTATGCCCGCTTATCTTACCTCACACAGCCTTTAAATAGATAGCGTTTGTCTAAAAGGCCGGTGCGAAGCTGCCAGCAATTGTATGTTTGCTTGTCGTTCGCACTAGTTTTTCACTGTAAAAGTGTATTTTTTACAAAATAAATTGTAATCTTTGGTAAAATATACATTGGCACCACTCTCTTTCCCTTTCTCTACCAAAATAACACTTTTCTGCAGCGCTGTATATAATTTTGTGAAAACTGGTATAAACGGTGTGTAAATTGGTAATAAAAACTAAACGCTAAAGAAACTCCGTAACAATCACCATTGCTACGGAGAGATAAAATAATATTAAATTTTTACCATATACTTTAAAACAAAAATACATATAATAGAAAATATGGTTATTATATTGTACCAAAATACCAGCGGATATTTTCGTTTTAATCGTGTAATAGCAAATTTGCACTTGGAACAATCAAAACAAGACTCATTTGCGCATTGAGTTGATACAGAAAATCCTGATACCTTAGATATGCAATACATTAATAGAAAAACCACATTAAATAAAACAAAACCTACTATCAATATAATTAAGGCAATTTTATAAATCGGTGAATTAATATCACTTATTGCTGCTATTAATAAATCACTTCCTGTCGCAAAACCTATTACCAAACCGGAAAATATACCTAATATGGTTATTGCGTGAGCATTTGCATTATTAATTTTCTTTTCAAAATTTTTTACTTTTTTCTTATATTCACCGATTAGCTCATTATTCTTTGCTATCTTTTCTGATGTTTGATCGCCTATATATTTAATTTTATCCATTCTAGACAGCCTTAATGTTTCTAAAGATATATGGTCTGATAATTTTAGAATCTTTTTTTGTAATTCTTGCTTAATTTGATTTTGCTTTAACCTTCTTTCTGATTCGTCTAAAATTTTAAGCATAGTTTCATTCAATTCATCTCGTTGATCTAGCAACAGCTCATTTTCTAAAAAACAAGAGATTTCAAAATATGAATGTCTATATTTATTATCTTTATAAACAATTTCTAACACATGAAATATGTCGCTATATATAGAGGTATCGTTTTGTTCAATTTTTGCAATAACCGAATATTCAGAAATAGCTTGAAGAAATTCTGTAACATCAATATCTGTTCTCTCTTTTAATTTTTCTAATGTATCCATTAAATTTTATCTCCTATATTTAATGGATCATAGTTTCTAAAAAAGCTATTTATGGACTGTATAGATATTTCTTGACCCGTTACCGTTGATTTCCAAGGCATCTCATTATGTGTTTTTTCTACAAGTTTTGAAGCAGATTCATAGTATGTTTTCTCAAGAATGGCATTAATTATTTTTTTATCCGTTTCAGTTATACCGTTTATATCCGTTGAAATTGTTGTTGTAGTTATGGGTCTTGCCCCATTGTCACTATATTCAAAATATGCTTCTTTAACAACTGGCCCATAAGGCCAATTAAATATGGAAGAAGCAAACGCAGCACGATGATATTTTTTCAAAAAATATCCTTGTACATAATACAAAATTTTCTGTAACTTTAAATTAGTAATTTGTATTTCCTTTTCCTGGAACTTTCCTATTATATATCTTGATAAGTTCTTTACATCCATATTTACATCCTCTTCCATACTTTCTTCAACTGCATTATAGCATGAAATAAACCAGAGTGCACTGTTTTTTTGTAAATTTTTTTCACTTTTTTCTTTTCTTTGTGATTTTTTTGTTGTTTTTTTTATCAAAAGTCGTATAATTTTAATAAACAAAATAGATCAACACCCTATTACCAAGCTGTATACACTATTATTATATAAATTTCTCTCTATATATTTCCTTATTAAGCTGGCAAGTATTGTCTAAATATGGTCAAATTTTGACCTACTGCTTGTAAAATTCCAGAAAATCTATAATCTCTTTCCGTGATTTCTCTACTCATTGTATCCAAATAATCTTTGCACATGTTTTTTGATATTTATCCAGTATCTTTTATATAGCAAAAGCCCCATGATGTCGATTTATTTTCTACATCAGGGGGCTTTTGTCTATTGTTCAATCTTACTGATTCGGCTTATATCCAGAGGGCAACACGTATTACTTCACTGGTTTCTCATATGTCATCGCCTGCGCGCTGTCGCTTACGCCCTTTGTGGTCGGATCGCTGACAACCCCCACAAACGCCAGTATTTGCAAGAGCATTACGGCAATGTCTAATATTTCTTTTTGATCAAACGCCGGAATCACACCTGCCATGTTGAGCAGTGTATAGACAAGCGTTAATACAAGTGATATAAGCCCCAACCAAAAAGGGCCGCTGCGCAATCTTACTTTCCAGTTAATATTCATTCATTTGTCTCCTTCCCGTATTCTTTTATTAATGCTTCATAATGCTTTCGTATTGCGCCGTTTCCACCCAGCGCTATGTATTTATGCCCCGCTTCTATTCTTTCTGTCAACGGTATTTTTTCAGACATAATGACAAGCTTCAGGCATGTTAAGTAGTTTTCTTTTTGATGCCGCTCCATGCGCTTGAACGTACAGTATGCTTTTGCCACCATTGCAACTATGGCGACTGTAGCGCCAATGGCACTTGCATATGCACCAAGCTCCAGAATTCCCAACCACGCCCACCGCCTTACGCACCAAGCGCAGATTTTGCGGTATTGAGCTGTTTTGTAATAACCTCGCGCATTTTACGCAGGGTTTTCTCCCCGACGATTCCGTCAACTGTAAGCCCGGCCTTTTCCTGGAATTCTTTGACGGCCTTTTCAGACCCTGTTCCATACCCCGTTTTGTCGTCAACAGACGTCTTGATGTACCCCAGCAGCTTTAGGTATTTTAGGTCTGATTTTACACTGTACGCAAAATTGTTGATGTCGCCTTTTGCAACTTCCATATAATTTTCCCCGCTTTCCTCCTTGTATTTTGGCGCGGCATAGCCGCGTATCCCGCTGTAGCTTAAGCTGTAGCTGCGCTGTGCAACCGTGTTGCTGTAATTGCCTTCAATCGTATGTACGGTATTGCCGCTTACCTTTTCCACCAGCCCCACGTGTCCCCAGGTAAAATGGATCAGGTCGCCCACCTTTGGCGTATAGGATGCATTTTTCCAAAGCCCCTTGTCTTTCCAAAGCGCTTCGCCTGTGGGGCCTGCGCTTGCCGTGAAGACCGTCTGGCCGGAAGTAAGTCCGGCCTTCTGCATGCACCATGCGCAGAACATAGCGCACCAGTCGGCGTTTTCAAATCCCTGGTTTTCACAATGCATATATTCTGCAAACCACTGTCCAAACTTGGTCCAGCCGTTGGAGCTTTCTTTATAGCCCAGTTCTTTTTTTGCAAGGGCAATCACGGTTTCTCTTTGTGTTGCCACTTTTTTCATCCCTTTCTTCGTTTTTAGATTTTCTATTTATAAACGCCGCTGCACACAGTTACATATGAGCTGCATGCCCGCAGCATTTGGGTGTATGCCATCCGGCAAATACAGCGATCGATTAAACATCGTAATCCCTGCTGTCCGGGTGTCTACAACCGGCACACCAAAAAAGTCACATTCCTCTTTTATAACCTCATTGTACCGATCAAGATTTGCACCATCTGTCTGCGAAGTATACAGAGGTAAAATACATATTACATGCGCCTTTGGATACCATTTCAGCAAACGAATCAACATGGCTCTATATGCGTCGGCAAAGGTTGCAACCAGAAGATTTTTTATCTGCACATCTGTCAGCTTCGTCGGGTCATCATATGAAAACGTTCCAAGCTCCACTTTTCTGGAAACGTCGTTTGTGCCACCAAAAACAAGGATATAGTCAGGCTGGCCGTTATCTCCCAAATGTTGTATACGCGTACTGGATGCAATATGCTTATCTGCGCCAATATCTGTTCCCTCTGATCCATCCCAGGAAACAAGCGAACCGGCCCACGATTCATTGATACCCAAAACCATGCCGTTTTTGTCAAGTAACCGTTTCCACCAGGTTAAATCCACATCCGTCAGCAGATTACTTTGCGGATACCTTGCCCGATTCCCTGCTGGAATATAACCCGCAAATGTGCTGATGCTGTCACCTAAAACAGATACCCGCTTACCGCGTAAAGATGCCGTTATATTGTCTACCTGCTGCTTCGCTTCAAGTGCAATCTCAATTGCACTCGTTCCCTTCATAGGTGTTTGAGAGGGCGGGGTGGTTGTTTGCGACTCTGTGTACCAATATAAGGTACGGCTTACATCATCCTTCCAATATGGAACGGCAATTTGGTTGACCCCTTCCGGAATTTCAATGTAGTCTTTTCCATAAACCTCCGCTGCCGACAAATCCTTTACCCATGTGTTGTCCTGGAACAAGCCAACCCTGATCCCCCCACCGACAGTGGAGTATTGTGATTCCATTTGAAAGCTGCTGGCGGCAATGCGATCCCCCTCTGTAACGGCCAATAACGGCATGGTATCTACATATGCATTGGCCGTTAAAACGCCCTGTACATAGTATTTTCCGGAAATCACCTTTTGTGGATCGTACAAATTTTCCCCAGCTTCCCCCGGTTCTGTTTCCTCCTTATACCGATACAGCGTACGGCTTGTGTCATCCTTCCAATATGGAACGGCAATTTGGTTGACCCCTTCCGGAATTTCAATGTAGTCTTTTCCATAAACCTCCGCTGCCGACAAATCCTTTACCCATGTGTTGTCCTGGAACAAGCCAACCCTGATCCCCCCACCGACAGTGGAGTATTGTGATTCCATTTGAAAGCTGCTGGCGGCAATGCGATCCCCCTCTGTAACGGCCAATAACGGCATGGTATCTACATATGCATTGGCCGTTAAAACGCCCTGTACATAGTATTTTCCGGAAATCACCTTTTGTGGATCGTACAAATTTTCCCCAGCTTCCCCCGGTTCTGTTTCCTCATACAGCATAAATTTTTCCTTTACATCCGACGCCAAATATTCCATTGTAATCGGGCCTTTTTGAAAATTTTCAAGGGCGTTGTAAAAGCGGTTTATGGCCTGATCAATCAAACCGGAAAGCTGATTCTCCACCTGTGTATCGCCATGAATACTTGGCTTTACACGCAGCCGCTTTATTTCTGTTTTTCTGATGAACTTGTCCTCTTGGTTTGCCTGCAGCTGTATGTAGATATTGCCTTCTTCCATTAACCCCTGTGGTATGTCAAATGTTACAGGAAATTTTTTTGCCTCGGAAAAATACCGCTTTTTTCCTACCATCAAATTTAAAATATAAACATATGCCGGGTCGATCCAAGGTTCCGGCAAATCAAAAATCAGTCTGGCTGCATTATGCTCTTCCTGATACCCAATTTTGTCATCTGCGGTAAAAATTTTATCGTCTACCACCCGCAGAAAAATATTTCTTTGCATGGTTCCCCCTCCCTATAACAATTTTAAACGATATGGGGCGAGAATGCCCCCTGCTTTTGCAGGGGGCATTCTCAATCTGATTCTGTTGTTGTTGTATAGGATTCTGTCGCCGGCTGCATGGCTATGTCCTTTTTGAGAGCAGTGCGCCGTTTGTTCATAGCTTTCATCAGCACATCTGTTGGAAACCCTAATTCTCTTAAGGCACGTATATGCTTTTTATACGTGTCCCCATCTCCTGCTTCAAATGCTTCTGCGGCCATTTGAATTTCCTTGCTGTTTTCTGCCAGGTACTTTGCAAGACCATTTTCAATCTTTTGGTCGGTGTCGGCAACTTCCTCCCCTTTCTTCTCTGCCAAGCTTTTATATCTCTCCTCCAAATATTGGTATTTCTCCCGGTACCTGTTTTTGTCGCCCTGTTTTATTGCATTGCACATTTCCTGATAGATTGCATCCTCTTCTGTCCAGGCTATGCCATCCGGCACAATTGCTGTATAGATTGTTTCCAGCTCGCGCAGCAAATTTCCTGCCGGAATCCCTGTAAGCATTGACGCCGCTTTAACAGCTTCAGATACAACGGCATACAGGCTTTTTTCAGATTCTCCTGCAAACCATTCCGTCCAGTCCTCCATGGATCGGATCACGCGGAATATGCCTTCTGTCGCCATATCACTGTTGTACTGATAATAACTGTCATCCCCTGTAAACAAGCCGTAAATCTTGGCATTCATCCAATTTGCCAGATTGTTGACAACTGGCAGCCATCCAACAGGGTTGCTGTTTGCAATAAAGTTTTGCAGTACCTTTTCAGCGTATTTTTCTGCCCATGTCTTGTCATTATCATCGTCACGGAACGCATCCACAACAGACTTTGCAAGAGCCGTAGCATAATTTGCTAACAGCACGACCAACGATACACGCACCAGGTTTTTTATTGCTGCAGGATTCTTCTTGTTCTCCGTCCATTTTACAAGCGCGTTGCGCAGCAGGTTATACGTTTTGTTGGGTTCGGATAAAAACGCTGCCGTGGCCTGCATAAACGGGTTTTTATTGCGCATATAGTGGCTTTTGTGCAACACGGTATCCACAACCTGTGTCCTATCCACAACATCGCTGAACCGCTCTGCCGCCGCTTTATAAAATGCGTCTGAATGCACCTTTAAATCCGGCCGCATAGCTTTAAGCTCCTCGCAGCAGGCATTGAATATATAGCCCCATGTAACATCGTCCGCCTTCCCTGCAAGCCACATGGATGCGTCCGTAATTTTTTCCCCTTTCGTCTGTATCCCTGTAACAACAGATTTCAGGGAATTCCCAACCGCTATATCATGAAAGCCCCAGGATTTCCAAAGCGCAATCGGCGCATATTGTTTTGACCGCTGTACAGCCGGCTTGTGCAGCAGCGCTTTTGCCATATATTTTGGGTCAACCATTGCCATAGCCCGTATATAAGCTGTAGGCTGCTGTATAACTACGCTTAAGTTTGCCCCAACCGCTGCAATTTTATATTTTTTCATAACCGATCTTGCAAATGCACTTTCAAACTCCGGTCGATTGGCCGCGCTTATATCCTCAATAAGTTTTACAAAATATGCATGTCCTCCTTTGCCATAAACACGTTCAATTCCTTGTTTTACGCTTTTTCCGGATTTCACATCCATATAATTATACCATTTCATTGCGTCTATGATCGGCACGGCAAAAGAGTTATACATAGACATTTCTGTAACATGCTTAAAATACACGTCGAAAATGTCGCTTAATATAAACGGATTGGCAGCATCTTTTACGGTGTCCTTTGTAAAACCAAAGTTAATTACAGACCACAACGCTACGTTCTGGTTATTTTTGATTGTAGCAACAGAGTTTTTGTCGACGGAAACGGGATAATAATTTTTTTCATGAAATTTTTCATATCCATTTAATTTTTTCGAAGTTTCATTGCCCTGCCTTGCGCACGTTGTTGCCATATAGCTTTGTAACGCGTCTGCAAGTGCAATCTGCTGTGGCGTTAATACCGATGTAATCTTCCGAACATTCTGTATGGTAACGCGCACCGGCGTCGCGCTTGCCTCCCCGTTTGCCGCTGCCGGGCGGATCCCTCCATATAAAATATGCGCTGCAGCCTGCGGTCTTTTAATCGCTTCGTACAGCCCCATAATCTGCGTTGTAGACAGTGTCAGGCTTCCTCCGGCCACCTGGAAGGTATGCATCGCATTTTTTCCTGTCCACAGTTCAATCTTTTGGTTTCCCTTGACCCGCTTAAAATATTCCTCTGCTTCTTTCAAATTCAGCACATGTGTGTCAAACCCTTTTCGTAAGGATTTATGTATCGAATACGCCGCTTCGCCCAAATGCTCAAAATAGGAAAAGCTGTCCATTTGTCCCAGCTCCAGAAAATTCTTTGCTGCACGCTTCCAGGCTGCGTTATACAGCTTTTCTTTTTTAATTGCGGTTTGATCGATTGTATCCTTTCCTGCCTGCTCTACATGCTTATACAGCTCGTTGGTATGCAGATCGTTTGCATGGACGACCGCGCTTTTTACACTTCGGACGATGTAAGCCAGCTCTTTTAGTTGCTTCGCGTCCATCTGGTTAATGGTTTTCGACCCACCGTAGGAATCTATAAAGGCGCTGAGCCTATATTTAAATTCCGGATCTATGCTATACAAGAACGCTGCGGAATTCCCACCAACCTCTGTATGATCAAACTGCTGCAAAAAATGGTTAAGCTGCTGAAACGCTTCTGTCCACTGCATAATTCTTGCTCTGCTTCTAATCATAGACGCTTCTCCGTCTGCCTTTAACTTGGGCGTAACAAAATCAAGGCTCAAAAGAAATTCTGCTATTGGTTTTTGTAAATCCTGTATTACATGCCTTTTTTTATCCGGTTTTATAATCCACCTGTACAGTTCCATTGCGGTGCGCTCTATGCTGTCCCTGTATTTTTTCCTCTCCATGCTTTCTCTAGCCGCTGCGCGGGAATTTTGGTACAGCTCCCTATAATATGCCTGCGCCTGTGCTTTTGCCTTTGCAAGCACCTCGGTATTGTTTTGTTTGAGCTTTATCTTTTCCTCCCGCAATTTGTTTTCATACCGCTTTTTATATGCCTGCTTGGTCTGCTGCAGCGCGTCTGCATACTGTGCTTTTAACAACAAAAAACGGTTATTTTGCTTTTGTGCCTGCGTTTTCACCTCTGGAATACCAAAGTATTCCTCATATAGCCTGTATGCCAGATCCTGGGCGGCGGCATCTATATTTTTCCCATATGTATTTACATATTGCGGCTGCAGTGCGTCTAATACCTCAATTAGCCGCAACGGCTGTTCGGCCTCCGGCGTATGCAGGTCAAACAGCTCCGGATAAGTGGCGCTAAGCTCTACCCACATGCTGGTAAGCGCTTCTCCCTCATTTGTTACATTCACTCTGCCAAACAGCCGGTTTCTTCCCGCGCGGTAGCTGCCATACGCGTAAGACAGTTCCTGTTTTTGGCTGTCTGAAAGCGTAATCCTGTTCTTTTTTAATCTGCCAAGCAAATTTGCATACTGCTCCTGCAGCCGTGTGTCAAGCGTGCTGCTTTTTTCAATCACTGCCTTTGCTATATCAGTACACATTTGCATAGCGTCCGTAAAGTTTGCCTGCGGATTGTTTGCGATATAGTGAAATACCTTCTCATAATTTTCCACAAACGTATGCAGATCGTAGCTGCTTGCATATTCCTTGAGTAATTTTCTTCCCACCGTATATAAAGCCTTTACATTTGCCTGCTTTGAGCCGGTATGCTGCACCATGCTTGCCAATATCCGGTTTAAGCGCGCAATTTGCCGGTCGCCTTCCGTTGCATCCGTATATTCTGTTCTGGCGGTCTCGCGCAATGAAAACTTCAGCGCTTCAATCGAATCCTCCTCCTTATTGACAGAATGGTTTTGATCCGATATAATACTGTCGGATTCGGATTTTGCCAGCAGCCCGGAATAGGATTTTCCGGCGCCGGGCAGCAATTTTCCGGATTCATCTGTAAGTTTGATATTTGCCTCCAGCTCGGATGCTTCCGATATTTCGGCGCTGGACAGCAAATGGTCAAACTTATTTTTATTTGCAACAAAAATTGTCGCAGTATTATCCAGATTTTCTAATAAAGCCCCCATATGTTCGCGCGGATATACGCTTGTAACCTTATGCGCAAGCTCACCATACAGGTCCTGGTTCGTTTGCATGCTTATAACAACAGGGTTGCCGGCTTCCAACTTGTCTGTTATAAACACCAGCGCGGTTTTAGCCGGGTTATAAATAACGGCAACTGGATTATACATCGAATCCTGTAGGTTTTCAAAAATCTGCTTAGGCAGCCCATGTGCGGACCTGCTGTTTTCTTTTTTCAACCGCATGCCCTTTGTGATTACGCTGGTAGGTACATATACGGGTGCAGGCTCCACCTGAACTGCTTGCAGATAATCCGGTGTTTTTCCCAAATACAGGCTGTCGCTGCTTTTTAAATTCCCGCTGAAATACCTGTCAAGCTGTTCGCGCCAAGACAGGCTGCGGGTATTTTTTATACTATACCGCACAGAACCTTTGTCTTTGACATCTGCCCTGGCGGTTACATTTTGCCCTGCTTCATATATGCTTTCCTGCAGCAATTTTGCCATTTTCATAATACTTTTGCTGTCGTCAATCATCTGGGCAGCTTCTGCGTTTCGTTTTGCAAAGTCTGAAAATATTGCCCGCAGGCGCTTTCCGAAATCCTTGAGAACTTCTATTAAGCTCTTTTTTTGCTTTGCGGTTAACTGCAAAGCTGCATCTATAGCGTCTGGATCTGCTGCAACAGACGAAAGGCTGTTGCATACAATTTCTTCCAATGCCTCTTCTTCGCTGATCCATCTGCCTGTTTTCTCAAAGGTAACGTCCTGTAATTGGCCGATCCTTGTCTCTATGTCATACCCTTTTTTGCTTTCCAGCCGGCCTACTACAAAATCAGACAGCACTTTAAAGCCTTCCGGGTTATAGGCATGAATATAGTGCCCTATCTCATGAAATGCAATTGCCGCAAGCGCGCCGGCGTCTGCATCGGTGTGAATTACAATATTGTTTGCACCAATATATACGCCGTTGATCTTCCCGGCGTATTTTTTATTTTCCGCCGGATTGTCCGTAAGCTTAATATTAACCCCGTATTCGTCTGCAATGGCACGCAGGATTTCTACTTGTGCTTTTACCGTGCTGGAAAGCTTTTCCACATTTGCAACGCTTACATACAGCTTCCCCTTTGCCGGTTCTTTGTCCCCTCTGGCGCGCTGCAGCTGCCTTTGCTGCGTATGCAGGGTTGCTTGTACATCCTGTATGCCGGCAAGGTATGCAGCCTGCGTAACATCGTGCCCCATTACCTCCGGTATAACCGGCGCCATTTGCACTATAGCTGTATAGCTTCTTCCCTGCCTGCCGGCGGCGTAAAAAATTTCAAAATCTCTTGCATAGTCCGCCACGGACAAATCTCCCTTATAACGGTCAACAAAGGCGTTTGCGCCCGCTGTACCAAAACGGCCCGCTGCCTGATAGACGCTTCTGGTTTCTTCGCTTGCAATGGGAATGCGGTTGATGCTCACCGTTTTACCTCCGCTGAGCTCCACCTTTACATCTCCGTTTTGTGTGCTGGCAACACGCTGTATGTACTGTATTTTTCCATCATATTTTGCCGTTGTACGAATGGCTCCCGCGGCGTTTTGGGTTTGGATCACATTTTTCTTTTGCACCCCTGTAACGGGCATCCCCTGTGTGATCTCTGTATGCGCTTTTCCCCTGCTCGTTTGCATCTGTTGCGTTTGGGTGTACTGTGCTTGCCTGTCTGCATCCTCCTTAAAATCTATATCCTCTTGCGCCTCTGCCTGTACCGCCTTATGCAGCCTGTTTAATTCCAGACCGGACAATGGCTGGTTGTTTTCCCTTTTCTTTTGCATCTGCACGGCAAGTTTGTAAGCCTGTGTATTTTTTGCACGGCTAAGCGCTTGCTTTAACATCTCTTCTTCGTTTTCCCTCTGCAAAATTCCTTCTTCTGTTGCGCTGTAATCTGCATGATTCAGCAGGTTTTCTTTATACAGCGCTCCAACTTTATAATTTCCGGGTCTCTTGCCCTGTTGCTGCATACGATTTACTTCATTTGCAAGCTTATATGCCCGGCTGGTCTCCGGCGTAGTTACTCCGGCCGCAACAAGATCATCCAGCTGTACATTGCTTTTTCCCTTTTTTATATTTCCACCTGTGTGTGCCGTGTTTGCTGCGTTTATTGCAACCGCTCCGCCAGACAGCACACCGCCGGCCAATGCCCCGCCGGCAAAAGACTGCCCTATATTGGCAAGCGTGTCCATAAACGCCTGTTTCCACGCTTCCTCTTCGGTATACCCGGCCTGCTCGTAAGACTGCACCGCACGGTTAAAGTCCGCATTATCGGTATTGATAAGGCTGTCGGCAATTAGATTTGCAACGTCGGTGGCAACTTCTTCAGAGCCTTCTGTAAAAGCCCCCTTCATTACATTCTTTACAGCATTTACCAACCCTGTCTTATTGCTCGCTTTGAATGCTTTTAGCTGCCCCAAAGAAATTTTTTCAAACATCGCTTCAGACACCCCTGCCGCCATCCCTGTAAGCAGGGATTGCTTTGCCGTGCCCCCTTTTTCGGAAACATGAAGGGCAGCATCAGCTGCAGCATTACTGCCCTGGGCAAACAGCCCAAACGCTGCTAGCGGTGCAGCTGTTGCAGAGTCTGCTATTGATATTCCCGTTCGGTATAAAAATTTTTGCCATTCTTCTTCCAAATTATTTTCTACTGTAGTGCGCATTGTATTTGTGGCATTGACAGCATTAAAATGTGGGCTGTTGGGATCTACAGGGTTAATTTCCCCTGTCACCATTTCTTCCATTCCTTTTGGCAGGTACCCCCGTATGGCCACATCCGGTGCTGCCACACCACTGAGTATATTTGTGGCCCAAGATGCAATTGTGGCCATAACCGGGGATTCTTCCGCCAACTCTTCTTGCGCCGCTTGTGCCGCTTGTCTTTGCTTGGCGTTTTGCTGTCGTGTGTAGACATCAAGCAGGGCATCTACATCATACCCATTATCTGCAAGCTGTTGTTTTAATTTTGCTGCCTCTTCCTTTTTTTGTTTTATTAATGGGTAATATTTATCTTTTTCTTTTTTCGCCGCAACACTATTATAGTTTACTGCGTTACCATTTTCATCTGTAATGCCATAATCTCCGTGCTCAACATCGTAAATCATCTGCACTTGATCTCGTACCGTTTGTCCTGTTGCAAGGTAATTTTGTACGGACTTGCTGTCTTGTCCAGCCTTTTGCATTACAAGCGCGTCGTATAACGATACTTTTCCGTCCGTGTTGGTATCGTACGTCTCTTTATCTGCCTGTAATATTTTTTCTGCTGTTTTTGTTCGTTGATCATATTGGTACCTTTTGGCCGCGTCCGTATTTTTAAACGCATCATACGCCGTTTTTACTGCATTATATTCTGTTTGCAGATCCTGCTTTCTCGTTTGCGCCCTTTCATCCTGATAGTTGCTTTCCTGGCTTAACAAGCCCTGCAGCTGCTTTAATTTATCTGTGTATTCCTTTTCTTTTTGTGGCACCTGCTCATACGCTTTTTGTTCCAAATAGGTCTGGTATTCTTTTGTTAAATCTTTGCCGGCAAGTGCATATTGGTCTTCAAGTGTATTTTCCCCCCTTTTTTGCTTTTGCAAAACAGTTTTTACATTTAATTGTTTTCCCTCTTCTGATTTTTGCGTATTTACATTCGTTGCAGAAAGGGTTTTCTGTGTTTGAGCCGTATTTTTGCGTTTCATATAATCCAATGCATCTGCAAAGGTAGGCAGATAAGACCGATTGCTATGATAGCGTTGTGTTATGTACGTGCGCTCCTGCTGCTTCTTTTTCTTTTCCTTGTCCCGTTGATACAGCGCTGCAATTGCATTCCTGTTGTTTTGTTTATAGTCCATTTTTTCCTCCTGCATTGCACTATTTCAAATTTTTTGCGTAAGATAAGCCCTTTTCACCATCCGAACCATACATATCATTCCACACATCTGCACAGTCGTATAGGGTTAACAGGTGGTACTTCTTTTCTGCTGTTAAATCCAACTGGTCAATATAGGTTGCAAGGTCTTCTTTTGTGGGCATTTCTTCTTCTATCATTTTATTGATTGTGTCGTAATACGGGGACATATCTACCTGATACGATTCCCCCGCATTTAATTCTTTTTCGTAATCAAACTGCTCCCGGGCCAGCTGGTTTGCAATGGCGTCCTGCTCCTTTCCATGCGCAAACTGCTCCCGTGCCAATTGGTTTGCAATGGCGTCCTGCTCCTTTTCATACGCAAATTGTTCCCGCGCCAGCTGGTTTGCAATGGCGTCCTGCTGCGCGTTATAGTTGAACTGCCTGTCTGTGTTTTCCTGATTAACCGTATTCCAGTAATTTGTATCCTGATACATGGCGTTATTGTAATATGCGTCCAACACATCAGCGTACTTGTTATAGTCAAAAGACCGCTCTGTGTCGTATCGGTTTGCGTAATAATCGCGGTCTGTATAATAGTCGTTTACGGTGTCCCTGTACCGGCTGTAATCTGTGCTATCCTGCGCCTGCATAAGATTAATGCCGTTCAGCAGCCGGCTGTTTTCGTCCTGGTATCTTGCATAGGCCTTGCTTTCCAGGTTATCTATAACATCTGTAAGCTGCTTCATATATGCATTGTATGTTTCCTGTCCGGCCGCCTGCGCATAGCTGTTGCCATATCCGCCTGTTAGGGCAGACACCTGTCCAACCGTGTCGTTCATTGCTTTTTGGGCATTTTGTGTATATTCCTGCTTTTGGCGCTGATACGCGGAATCGTTGTTATGGTTATAGTCAAACGTACTGCCCATATACTTGTTGATCCCGCTTGCAATGCTGTCTTTATAGGCGCTGGTATAGCCTTGCGGCTTTTTCAGGCTGTTTAACTGCTTTTGTGCCTGCTGTACCTGTGCGCTTGGGTTATACCCGTTTTTCAAATATTGATAATACTCGTTATAGGTCTTGTCTTTCCACGTTGCGTCCGCCATAATATCCCCCCGCTTTACTTTTCTTCGTTTGTCACATGCATTGCCTGTAACTGCTTTTCTATTTTTTCAAGCCTCTGACAAATCTCATCCTGCTTATGATTATAGGCCTCTGTAAAATTTGTATCATCCATATGCAGCATGGCCCATTGCAGGTAATCATGCAGCTTTATAAGGTACAAATTCATTTCCTCTAAATCCACTTTTTGTATAGGTGCTTTTAACGTAAACTCTGCCATTATAGCTCACTCCCTTTTTCCATTGTCATTGCAAGCGCATATAGCACAAAATCCCCCTCCCCTTCCAGCCGGATTCGTAAATGTCCGCAGCGTGCCGGAATAATGGGTACAGTAATACTTTTTTTCTTTTGCTCTGTCACACGGTACACAGGTTCCCATTTTTCGTTATCCTGCTGCAACAGGATCGTTAATTTTCCTGACAAAGACATTCGAAATTGTAATTTTGCTATATATTTATTATCAAGCTCTTCTGTATATAGATCTCCTGTTTCCACATACCAGTCAAAACTTTCTTCTTCCGCCAAAATCCCATTGGCCTCTGTGTAATCATTTTTCCCGCCAACCGCATATATGCTGTCCGCCACAAGGTACAGCTCACTTTCAAAATTTATAAAGCCGGCAACCTCTACCTGATCCTCCTTGGTCCATATATCCTTGCCGGTGTCGTAGCAAAACAATTGATACGTGCCATTTCGATCCTGCATAGATATATAATATTTATCCTTATATCCGCCGGCCACCGCATGACTGTATTCCTCATCGCCTAAATTGTCACTGACCAGTACCGGTGCCGCGTCATTAAATAAAAAAATTCCATCGCGCCCCTTGTAATACACATGCTCATTAATATTTACAATGCTTTTGCTTGCGTTTCCTTCTACACCCCGGCATGTTAGCGTTGTCATCTGATAATTGGACGGCCGGGTTCCATAGATACGAAATATGGCATCTTCTTTGAAAAAGATAATGCTGCCGTCGTATGTACAAGCGCCTGTAAATTTTCCGTATTTTCCCACAGAGACCGTATAAGCAGCAGACGAAACCGTCTCATAATTCCGCCAGTTCGTGGGGTCGCCCAACACGCAGGCATAAATTTCGTTGTTTTCTGAATTGCAGCCCCAAAGCCTGTTTTGGTACGCCGTAACATATTCCAGGTCCGGCACTTTTCTTGCAAAGGATACGCCCTCGCATGCAACGGCATCAATAGAAAAATTTTTTGAACTTCTGTCAAACTGGTACATATCGTTATGGATCTGCCCTTCAACGACCAATACGCTGCAGCCTATATAACTGGCGGTATTGCTTGGATAGTTCACGCCCGAAAACCGCTGCTTTACTTGTAACACTTTATGCATGCCGTTTAAACTTTCATATGCCTGTGGCATCCCGGATATGGCAATGTAGTCACCCGGCTTAAATCCATCTATTTCTGCACTTGCGCCAGATGCATCATAGATTGCTATGGCAACGCATGTCATATCTATTGGCGTCCATCTGGTAATGGGATTATCTACCGATTTCCCATCCTGAAAATCTTCTACTTCCGTACACTGGTATAGCGTTGTCGGATTGCTTTGTATGGATATTCCAATATCTCCAAGTGTATAAATCCTACTGCCAGTTTGCTGTAACAGCTCTTTTGGGGGCTTTGTAAATACGCCGTTATGATAGTTTTTAGCAAAGTTCCAATCATAGGGCACTTTAAAAACAGCCATTTTATATCCGGCGCTGCAGGTAAAAACCCGTTCCATATCATAAAGCTTTTTTACCTCCTCTTGCGTATTGATATAGACCTTATCCGGAAAAATATACAAATATGCGCCGGACACCACCATCTGGCGTTTTACACCTGTAAGAGGCAGCTGCAAAGATTGCCCTGCAAACACAAGCTTATTGTCCTGTATATAGTACAATTGATCCACGGCCGCAATTTCATTTATATTGGCTTCATTCCCTACGCCCCTGTGTTTTCGCGTTGACAGCAACGGATATGCATCGGCAGTCATATTTTTCATATCGTAAAACATCCCCGCAGGCACATATTCTTTGTGGCAATAACCTTTAAACGCTGTCATTACGGTCTTTTCTGTTTTCTTTGCGTTTTGCTGTGGCAAAAACATAACGTCACCTCATTATATTTTTCAGCTCTGTATCCTTCCCGCTGTGCGTCCGTGTATAATGGCGCTCAAAGGCATCGAGCGTCTGATTAAACATCAGCATGTCGTTGTTATACCGGTCAATTTCCGCCAGATGAAAATCAATTTGTGCAAGCACATAATATACATATACGCTTGCAAACGCATCATTTACCAGCAGGGTTGCGCCAGTATCGTCCCCATACTCTGTAAAGTCCTGCTTTGTGGTAAACTTCGAAAAGAACTCTGTGTATAAATTTCTGTCCAGCTCTTCCAGCCATTCTACTTTTTCCATATCATCTATTGCATTGGGGCGCAGCCTGTCGCACTTGTCTATACATTCTCTTATTGTCATTTTTTTCTTTTCCTCCAAAGCATTAAAAGCATTACGGGAGCAAGCTTTTGCCCGCTCCCGCTTTCCTTTTAACTCTTTACTCGCCGTCAGCAAGCGTTTCTATCATAACTTCCACGTTTTCCCTCTGCGCAAGCCCGGTCTTAATGACTTCCGCAATATATGGTTTTACTTCCACCCATTTCCCGCGCTGTATCGTACAGCCTTCACCGTTAACGCAGACAAAGACAGGCGACTTATCTTTCCTGTCCAGTGGAATTTTAACTTTTACCCGCTTGCCTTCTTCTGTCGGTTCTACCTGTTCTGCCGGATTTTTAGTTTCTTCCGGCTCTTTTTTTTGCGCCATATTGTATTCCCCCCATGTGTTAATTTGCCTTTGCCGTGGCACTGTATTTCGACAGGCTCTCTATGCGGATTATAAATTCATCAGACAATATATCCGCACCCTTTGTCGCTTTCCAGCCCACGGAGCTGATACGGTTAAGTTCGTCGTTATATCCCAGCGGTTTTACAATATGCTTAAGTCCACCGTTTGCAAGCTTGGTCTTGGCATACGCGTGTGCGCCCAAGACAAGTGTGGAAAACACCGCTTTTCCGGTTGGGCAGCCATCTCCGGTCCATATTTTGGCTTCGCTCGATTTTACAAATCGTACATTTCCGATCATGCCGATTTCCCCGCGGAAATAATTTTCCGGCTTTGCATACTGCATAACATTGACCCATTCCTCCTTGTAGCGCATTAGGTCATATGCGGCATACGGATGTATAATAGCCACATAGCTTCCCTGGATGAGTTCTGCATTCATTGCTTCCAGCTGGGCTTGGCATCGAAAGATTACATCCGGCGTCAGTCGACAATCATCCGTAAGGTTTGCGCGACTTGTAACCTCCGTGCCATCTGCCTTTGGGGCATATAACACGTTAAAACCGCTGTTCAAAACCTCCCGCGTAATTGTGTCCAGCGTTCTGCCCGCCTGTGAGCCCAGCAGCTTTGTTTTTTGTACAACAATTGGGTCAACCGCTGTCATCTGGATAATATCAGATGATTTTATGTAGTCACCGTACTGATGTACTTCCCCTGTAATTTTTGACACAGAAAGCTTATTACCTGCTTTTGTAACGCCCTCCACCAAAGGCTCTGTTGCTTTTTCCAATGCAGAAAATTTTCTGTATTCAATTGTGGATCCTGTACCGTTTGGTATGTCGTATTCATCCCCAAACTGATCATGTACCAAATTCGGCTCTGCGTTATCAATGAGCCGCGTTTTGTAAAACTCTTTGATTTCCGCCGAAAGGCTGTCCTGTGTAGAGATCTGTACATCCGTATCAAAGAGCTGTAAATTAAAGCCTTGCATGCTTATACTGTTTTTCTGTTCCATTTTTGTCCTTTCTGCGGGCTACTTAAAATATTTTTTCTCCATTTAAAGCCCGGCGCTCCAGTTCATCCCGTTGCGCCTTTGTCATATTTGCAAAATCGTATTTGTGTGTTACAGCCGCTTGTGCGCCCGCTGCATTTTCAAGCGGTCTGCTGCCTCTTGCCTGTATATCTGCTGTAACGCGCTGTTTTGTATCCTGCACCGCTGCCTGTACCGCCCCGGCCTGTATGTCGTCAAAATGGGCAACCTGATACGCCGCGCGGACGTCAATTCCCCTTTTAAGCAGGTCGCGGAAGGTTTCGTTTTCCAGTTCCGTTTGCAGATCAAAGTCTGGGTATAGGGCTTGTGCCTGCTTTGCCTGCTCTTCCCACTGCGCAAAGATCTTTGCCCGCTGCAGACGCTGTTGCTCTGCCTCCTGCTGCTGCCTGTAACGGCTGTTATCAAGCTCCAGCCGGCGCATTTTTAACAGCTGTTCTACTGATACCCCTTGCTGCATGGCAACATCGTCCAGGTATGTTCTATCATTATCAATTGCCTTGGAAAGTGCCTCCAGATTCTGTACGCCATACCGCAAAAACAGCTTTTCCATTAAAGGTTCATATTGCTTTAGCTGCTGCTGTGCTTGCTCTGACACTTTCAGATTTTTCAGGCGGTTATCAATAATATTTTTGGTCCTGGCTCCAAATTGCTTTTTATACTTGCCTTTGATCAGCTTTTCAAATTCCGCGTCCAGATCCTCCTTGCTGTCTGCAGGATTATTTTGCGCTTCATCCTCCCCGGCGATAGGAGCATTACTGCCGTCTGCAGGTGCGGCCTGCATGCTTCCGCTTGCTGATTCCCCAGCTGCCGCCTGTGCACCGGCTTCATCAAACAGCTGTAAATCAAAATACTTATACATTACAATTCCTCCTGTCTGTCGTCTGTTCCGACGTGTCAAGGCTTTCCCTGTATCTATTGTATCTGGTTTTTACTGTCAATGCCCCGCCTTTTCAGAGGAGATAAAAATTTTAAGGTGTTGTGGGTAGCTGTTCTCTATCCCTTTAAGCCCATCTAGTATTGTAGCTGTAATCTGATGCAAAATTGGATCACGCCCTATATAAGCAACACGGCTGTCCCCGCTTTTCAGCTTTATAAATTTGCTTTCAATTTTGCCCGCTTCAAAATCCTGTAATACGCGTTGCGCCAGTGTATTGACAAGCGCTGAGACGGCAGCACATACAATATCGTTTCCGGGGTGATAGCCTGCGTGCCCTTGTATAACCATCTCTGTTTTATCATTTTGATTACGTACTCGTATTTGTATCATCCGGATTAGACACCTCGCTTGCCCGTCTGCGAGCTTTATCTTCCTGCGTGTTACCGCTCAAATCTTCTCCCAGACTGTTTGTGGCTATTGCCTGCCTGTTATAGCCGTCTCCGGCCTGTCCTTGTCCCTGCAAAATCTCCCCTTCTACCTTTGGCGGCTGGGCGCCCTGCATGGTTCCTACAATGCTCAGCAGCCGGTTCATCTGCTGCTGCATTTGTTGCAGCTGTTGGTACATCGTACCGTTCTGCGCAATTTTCTGGCGGATTGCCTCTTTCCCCTCAAACTCCATCATTTCCAACGCTGTCAACGCCTGATCTGCGAGCTGCGGGTTAAAAAAGCCCATGCTCAGCATAGCCTTTGCATCTTCATTTTGGGCCACCCTGTTAAAAGGGCTTTTTTTCTGTGCGTTGACCTTAATATCAAAAATTGGCACACGTTGCGCCGTTTCAACTCCAAAAGCTGTTTCTGTTGTATTGGGATGAATACGGCTGTTGTCGTATGAGACAAACCGGATTTCTTTTTCTTTCCCGGTTATACGAAAGCTTCTTGCCTCTGTATAAAACTGCCGGATCAGTTCTATGATCAGGCAGCATTCCTCTTCAAAGGCATTAAAGCTTCCTTTATTCAGGTCACGTGACAGCTTGCTGCCCGCTTCCTGCAAAGCAGCAATGGCGCTTGCCGCCGTTACGCCGCTTGTAGTGCCGCCTTGTGAAAAATCCCGGTTTCCGCTTGTTTCTTTTAATTCCTCCACTTTCATTTGGTACGCAGAAAACACGTTTCCGTCAATCGGTTGAACCTCTACCGGTTTAATATTCTCTGTGCTCGTGCTTTGCACAGGGATAAAGGTTTTATTCCAGTCTGCAAAATCTTCAATGTTTACACTGCTCTGGTTTGGAACAAAAAAGCGCGGCTTTCCCCGCATGGCGGCATTCTCCAGAATAATCTGATTTAGTTTGTCAATATAGATCTGGCAGTCCTTTGTTGTATCAATATACCCAAACCCGACCGGCGTATCTTTTTCCGGAAACAGAACGTCAAAAACAAACGGATATCTTCCATGGTCATAAAATCCCCTTGTTTTATAGGCCGCCTCGTTTTCCGTTGCAAACAGCACCGTATCATTTACATATTTGCAATAGTGCAGGATGGTTTTTCCTTTCGTGTGCACTTTGTAATAACAATCTATTACACAGGATTTTTGCGATGTGTCTATACTGTCATCATGCGCGTATGTATTCAGCATAAAGCTGTTGCCGCCCAGCTTGTCCTGCAATTGCGGATAGACCGCTTTTAATGTGTCGTTATTTGCAAGCGTTACATAAAACAAAAACTGGCTGTCCTGTATATCCTCTATACCTGGCTCCCAAAACAGGTTGAGCAGCTCACAGCGTTTAATTTCTATGTCGCCCAGTCCCCCAAGCTTACCGGGATTCCAAAATACGCCCTTTACGCTTGTTCCATTTTTGATTTTGTCATACGCCGCTGCCGAATAGATCCGCTCATAATGGTTTTGCTCTAAAATAACCGGAATAATTTCGGTTAATATCTCTGCATCCTCCCGGTCATCCTCCGCGCGCGGAAGGACATTCGGTTCCGGGTAGCTGTCGCGCATATCTGCATGCTTGTTAATGATATTATTTAACAGCCAGCCAGATGTGGGTGTAATTCTTTCCTTACTTTTGGGCTGTACCTTTTGACGGATTTGCTCCCAATGCCGCATTTTATACCAGTTTTCATTGTCTATGATCCGGTTGTCCAGATTTTCTTTTCCCTTTTGATATTCCATCAGCTTTTCGTTAAATTTTAACAGCCGTTCCCTGCCCACTACAGGCATATTCTCTGCTTTATCCGTTGCAGTTGGCTGCAAAAGGGGTGCTTTATTGTTTTTCATACATTTTCCCTCCTCATAAATTATATATACCGCTGTATTTATCCTGCTTCGGGAGCAGCTCCAGCGGATCATCCGTTACCGGCGTTGTCAGTATATTTTTTCTTGGGCTGATTGGATTGCACATAAGCACATAACGGCATTCATCATATATGTGATCTTCCTGCTGGGTATCAATATCCTCCACCTTTTTTTCGTCATACACCAGATTTGGAATAGTCCTTATAAAGCTTTTGCAGGTATTAAACACATAAAACATGGATTTCCCCTCCGCATCAAAAGCAAACCGATGGTGATACTGCATTTTTCCCGCTATGCGCGTATTATCCCCAGGCTCCCAAAACACACCGTTTTGTGCCATTAGGTCTGCAATAGATGTCCCACGGCTTTTGTCAAAAATGCTGGGATCCGCCACGCCAATAATTTTTCGCCCTTTCAGGTTTTTGTCCGCTTCCTCATACTCCCGGATTTTCCGGGCAATTTCATCTGCGCTCCATTTTACCCCTTCATTTGGCGTTGCCGTGCAGCCGTACAGCTCTTGTATTCTAAAAATACGCCCCTCTTCGTCTGCCGCGTACCAGCCAACCGAAAAAGGCTTGCTATACCCAAAATCAAAGCCTCTGTAAACCGTCCAATGCTTTGGGATCTTAAACGGCTTAATCACGTGGGTAAAAACACCGTCGTCATAATGCTCGGGATCATCACGCCATTCTGTAAATACCTGCCCGGCAAACGTGTTCCAGTCCCCATACAGCAGCGCGTTGCGCAATTTTTCTTCCATCCCTGCCAGTCGCGATAAATACTGGGGATTATTTTTAAGCAATATGGGATTGTCAAACACCTTGCTTGGTACAAACACCCTGCTGCTGTACAGTGTTGTTTTCCCATTTGGTCCCACAATATGCATGCGCTGCCAATACGTTGTTTTGGGCGGTGCAGGATCAATAAAATAAGATTTCACCCATCCGTGCCCTACGCCGCCCGGGTTTGCCGTTGCCCGCATATAGCTGCGTGTATTGGCTCCGCTTGCACGGTTGCGCGATAACATATATTCATATTCATCCCATGTAAAATGCGTCAATTCGTCGATTCCGATAAAATCAAATTGTAATCCCTGATAGTTGTATTTTGCCTTATAATTTGACATGTGGCCAAAATATATTTTTGCTCCGCTTGGAAATTTCCACACATGCTTTGCGTCATTATATTTGGCACCTGGAAAAGCTCTTGGGTAAAAGTTATAGCATTTCTCCATAATTTCTATCAGCTGGGGATATGTCTTTCTTAGCAGCAGCGCTTTATAGTTTGGCACATGTACCTGCCGCAGAGCTTCAATTACAAGATAATCACTTTTTCCTCCTCCCGCCGCGCCTCCGTAAAGCCCTTCATCTTCTCCCCGGCACATCATTTCATATTGCTTTGGCTGCGGTTCCCATACAACATTCATTCGTCATCACCATCCATTGCCGGTGTCAATAGCCGTTGCATTTCTGGCATTCTCACAATGCCATACTGTGATTTTTCTTCCTGATCGCTCTGCTTCCCTTCAAAAATGAGTACGATCTGCTGCAGGTCCCGCACTGCTGCGGTAAGCTGCCGCAGCGATGATATATTAACTGTGCCTTTCATTTTGTTCTGCTTAACGTGCTCTTCTGTAATGTCTACCCTACGGTTATATCCGCTTTCATCTTTTTCCATAACGGAAAATTCCCGCTTAATCTTGTCATATGTTACATGCAAATTCAGTTCGTTTGCAGCTTTGGAAATTTTATTAATCAGCTTATCCGTAGCTCTGTTTAATTTATCAAAGTTATTCAATGCTTTCCTCTGTGCCTGGCGCTTCATATTTGTGCCAAGTTTTTTTCTGTATTTTTCCCGCTCTTTTGTCCACCCCTCCCTTTGCGCCCGTTTGGTTAGTGTGGATCTGCTTAAACTGTGCTTTTCCGCCAGTTTTATATATCCTAAACTTCCCGTTATATACTCGTTTTTTATAGCTGTCCAATCTGTTATTTTTTTTGTACCGCTTTTCAAGTTCTTTCACCCCCTATAATTAGACTAACAAATTTGCAAAAAAAATGCCCCTTGCTTTGTGACGCCGGGCATAAAAAACAGCCTGCGTAAACAGGCCGGTTTTTACTACTTATAACTGCTTTCAAGCATTTGAGCAATTGGGCATTTCGTATAGCTAAAGCTCTGGCAATATCGTTTTCGATAAGCCTTTTTTTCTTCCACCGCGCAGAACTCTAAGAGCATTGTGCAGCCCGGCACAACACTCTCACAGGCAATTTTCTTATCGCGCTCCCGAACAAAAAACGGGCAGATTACCACCGGCTCTTTCGGCATGTATCACATCTCCTCTGACGTACACCATACGGAAGCTTGTCCCCGTAATATCATTGACATACATTTCGCATTCGTCTTCTATAATTCGATAGCCGCGCGGTGCAACGGGCGGCTTCCCTTTCATAAATCTTGCAATATCCCGGCTTCCGGCTTCCTTAACCTCTACCTTTGGCGGTATAAGGTTGCGGCTTTGCTTCATCCGCTTTTTACCGGTTACATCCTTGCGGATATAATCCGCAAGCTTTTTGTAATTTCCCGCTGCGTAAAGCTGTTCAAATTGTATACGGCCTGTACCTGCCCCCTTTTTCCATATTTTTTGGATTATTTCTACCGGCAGGCGCGGAATAACAAGGTGCCCATGCCATCGTTTGCCTTTTTTTCCTTTTTCCAGACAGCCTATGTATTTCAGCTCTGGTAATTGCGGCGCTTTCCGGCAAAAATATGCAAGCCTGCGCAAAAAATTATGCATGGTTTTTCTTGCGTCCTCTTCTGACTGATTTTGTTCCAACGTAAGTGTTATATACCAGTCGCCGGCAGAAAAATTGTTGCAAATCAGACGCTGGCAATTGCGTTGTGCCTGGATTGTGTTCCGAATTTTCTGCTTATCTGTGCTTTCTGCTTTTTTATGGCCCCTTGCTATGCATTTTAAGTTTCGGCGCCGGATGCTTTTATACACTTCTACTTCCACCATGCTGCCGCTTGTAATAATTTTTTTGTAATAAGGCATTTTAAACATCCTTTTCGTCCTAAAAATAATCACTCTATCAAGGTTAAAAAGGGCGGTTGCAGCCCTTTTTAACCTTGCATCGATTTGTGGATGTGCTTTATTTTCTTTCCTCCGGAGTGTTTTTAAGCTCTATATTGCATAAGCTTGCAATTTCTTCATGTTAAACCTCCATTATGTAAATCGTGCTGTATAAACGCCCTGAGAAATCAAACACTATAGGCAGCAGAAATGTAAATTATATAGAAAAAGGAAGATACTATGGACCGTGAAACGCTTATGCAGGAAGTCAAGGGAATCTACGCCAGCCTTTCCCAACAGGAAACGCAGCAGCACTTTTCACAAACGGGAAGCAGCCTGAACCCTGAAGAGTATTATGAAAAAATCCTCAATATGGTTTTACATGAAATTTCGGCCGGCACATTTGACAGATTTCAGTCCGGGAAAGCCATTGTGGACGCTGTGGCAAAAGACAAACATAAATGGCTGTCACAATGGAACACAGCAATGGAGGGTTAAAACAAACCCTCTTTTCCATTTTGCAGGTGGTACATGTGTTATATTTAATCAGCTATAAATTTTACGGGTTCCATGAAAAGGAATACGTCCCCTTTTTCAACGCTCTGGACGACATGGGCGAAAATATTATGCTGTATGACGGAGCGTACCTGTTAAACAGCGTTTTAACCGCCTATGGCGTACGTAAGCAATTGCTGCCCCATATTATGCCAGCGGATAAATTTGTGGTATGCCAGATGTACCGGGAACACAGCGCGGGGAAGCTGGAGCAAAACCATAAGGATTTTATTTTTCGCACCATTGATTTTGACCCCACGCCCTACAGCCCACACCTCGGTTATTACAGCTTTTAAGTCTGACCCATATTGACCCATATATTTTGACTTGCAAGCCGAAATCTGCTATACTATTTTTATTAACACATAAGCTTCGGCTTTGGAGCGCATAACAGCTGCAACTGTTATGCGCTCTTTCTTTTGGATTTAAAAATGTTCCGGATTATGTAGCGTTCGAATTCAAAGCGCTCACTGTCTGACAACGGGCACCAGATCGGGACGCCCTTCCATTGCTTGTACCTTTCAAACAGAGGCTGAATTTTGGGATGGTTGATGTTTACCCGGTAGGTATACGGGTTGTCCAACGCCCAAATGCTGTTATGTTCCATCTGTCTTTTTCTTTTCACCGGCCTTTCTTTCTTTTTCAATCGCTTTACGCCCAAGCATATCGAACCGATCGATAAAAATGCCCCAGTTTACGATCGGATGATCCGTATAAAATTTTTTTGCCTGCTCCAATGCCTCATCCACAAAGGCATACAACATTTCCCGCTTCATTTTTTCTTTTCGGACCGAAACAGAACAATGCCGGCGGCTACTGCCGCTGCGGTATACGCAAGCGCCGTGCTGCCCGCCTCCTGCAAGCTCATGCGGTCTGTATCTACGCTGCCGGCAACGCCAATTACCCCAAGAATACAGCACAGGATCACCATCTCTGCCGCATGGTGCCGGATAAAATACCAACAGCCATAAATCCAAAGCAATACATGTTTCATAATCGTTCCTCCTTTAAGCATCCTCTTTATATTTTTTATTTTGCAGGGTTTTCTTGCGTGTGCAGTGCTCTGCTGGAGAATTGCGCGGTATCTTCTCCATACATATATAATCGCAGTAGCTTTCGCCTGTCCCGAAGGTTTTTCGGTAGATACACCCTTTACAGCTTTTCCTGGTCATGGCCTTCCCTCATATGGTTTTGCCGCCGTGCTTATACGGGCGGTGCTTGTTGTATTCGTGCTTTGCCTGCAAAATACCCATGATATCTATTTGCGCATAGGCACAGTAATCGAAAATGCGTAAGATACAGTCGGCAAGCTCTACCGCTGCCCCCTCCGGCTTACAGCCTTCCGGCTCGTGCCTGTCACAGTTATAGTAATGCTCACAGCTTTTACTGCCGCCGGCGCAGGTGCCATATAAAGGCGGGTTGCCGTTTCTGTATTCTTCCAGCGCCTCCGAAAGCTCGCTGTGGCACAATGCAAGAATCTCCGGAAAGCTTGGCGGCTTGTCCCACCAGCCGTGGGCAACGGCATTTTTATGTACATCCTCTATCAAGCGTTCCATATCCTGTATGCTTTGCTGCTTACTCATGCTCTTGCTGCTCCTTTTGCTTTTTCTTTAAGGTCCTGCCCCAGTCCACTTCCATTTTGACCGGTTCGTTATATTGGCTTGACATAATCATGCTCAACGCGTGCTCCAAGTTTTTCCGGTTTTGTATAACCTCTTCTTCTGTTGCCGGTAAAATCCGTATGGTCACCTTTACCCTGCCCTTCTCTCCAAAGTCCACATATGAAACATCCCCGTCCTTTGGATAGCCTGCAGGCGGATTATATAGATTTTGCCGCAGACGTTCTTCTTCGCTCATTGCCATACTGATCACCTCTTTCTATTTGTATGGAAAGGTTTGTTTGTCCTATGAACTAAAACAGCGTTGCAATTTTTGTACAATGTGATTATTGTTCACAATACCTTTTTATGCTAAAATATAGCAAAATACAAGGATAAAGGAGAATAATCATGAAAAAAGTTATTTTGTCGCTTTTGTTAGTACTTCTTTTATGCTTTTCCGCTGCCTGCACTTCTGTTGAAGAAAATACCACCTCTGCAGACACACGCGCATTCGTTACAGAGTCCGTAACTGAACTACCAACGGAACCGCCTACCGAAGAACCTACTCAAGAACCTACTCAAAGACCTACCGAAAAGCCTACAAAAGCGCCTTCCCCCTCCTCTGTTTATAGCTACGACTCTTCCCCAGACTATACTTACGAGGCTTCCTCTTCATCTGTTGAACTTCCGGAAAATTCTATGACCGTATATATTACCCCTACCGGGAAAAGATGGCATCTTATAAGTACCTGCGGAGGAAAAAATTCTTATCCTGTATCTATTAACAATGTTGGCGGCCGTACACCATGCAAAAAATGCGCAAGTTAATAGAACTTAACATGCTATAAATTAAGAAAGGCAGTGGTATTATGACAGCAATCAAGGAAAAATTGGTAGCATCCCTTGGTGCAGTGGGGTATATTATTTACTGCGTAATATCTATTGTTTTAACTTTTGCCCCTTTATTGGTACTTAACTTTCCATTTTGGGTAGATTTTATTATTATTACTTTGGTAACGTTAATTCCCATGTTTGGCAACTTGATTGGACTTGTTTTTTGGATTTGGGCGTTTTTTGTTGCCATTCAGAATCCCACCGATATTGCTTCCATCATATATTTTGTTGCTTTTGCAATATATGTGATTACAACCTTGCTTCCGCTTGCTTTGTCACTTTTTACAGCACTTTTCTCCAAACGTCGATAAAACCACCGTCGGCGTTTTCCTTTCATTTTACTTAGCTGGCCTTTTCGGCATCATCTGCAAAAAGGTAGGCTATCGTAAATGGATCATTTGCAAATAATTTTTCTTTAATTTTTACTGCTTCTTTTACAGAAAACTGCGTTATGCCGTGTAATTTGTTATAAGCAGTTTTAGGGGCACAGGATAAGCAGGCAGCTATAACTTCCGTTGGATTATCATATCCTTTTCTGACAAGTTCCGCTTTTAAATTATTAATCATCTTTTTTTCCTCCTTTTTCTTTTTAGAACCGAATACGGTTTCTTTGTTTTCATAATATTACCGTATTTGGATTTTGTCAATAGTTTTTTAAACTTTTTTTACCGAATTCGGTAATTTTATTATTGACATAAAAAATTAGTCATGATAATATGCAGACATAAGGAGGTATAAAATATGTATAACTTAGATGCAATGATTCAGCGCATAAAAGATACAAAAAAGCAGAAAAATTTGTCTAATGATGATTTGGTCGCTTTATCTGGTGTGCCACGAGGAACACTGAACAAAATATTAGGTAGCGAAACAAAAGACCCTCAAATTTCTAATATTATTAAAATATCTAAAGCACTTAATGTTTCAGCTGATTACTTGATTTTTGGACAAGATAACACAAAACAATCCTCTCCGTCTAAGGACGAAGAGGAAAATGTAGATGAAATAGCAAAAGCATTATATGAATGGCTTATCCATACGGGTTTTTTAAAGGAAGGGCAAGATTTAACTGAACAGCAAGTTAAGGGCCTCCACGGCCTCTCTGATATTCTTATGGCTCTTTTCGGCGAAGAATTTAAATAATTCCAGCCTCTTTTTTGCATTACCCAAAATTGTCCACTGGTGTGCTAACTTGTATACGTTATCCGGTACACATGATTTTTCTTTCATGATTCTTCCTCCTAACAAATTAATAAAATTTGAAATGAGCAATACTAAGAAAAGTGTTTCATTGCTATGTATCTTAGCACACCTTTCATAAATTGCTATAGTTTTGTGAAAACTGGCAATATATTGTTATAATTTGCATGATTTACCATTAAATTCCAAGCTGTGACAAATAGCAGGCTGTCCCGGAGCCCGGAAACGGTTTAAGTTACAATAACACTATTTTCTTTTATTTTTGGCGTTACCCACGCTTTCTGTTGCAATATAAAAACAACCGCTTCCGGCAGATTTCCGGAAGCGGTTTAAAGGAGTCGCGTGAGAAGCTTTCACTTCTCAAATATATTATATGTATTTTGCAAAAAAGTGTCAAGCTTTGCAAAGTACCAATGTGAGGGGATTTTATGGAAATTTTACTATTGGCTGTTATAATTTTTGCTGTCTCTATGGCACTAGTTCGGTTAAACAAATATATTGAAAACAGAAAACAGGAAAAAAAGGAATTTTTGAAGAACAATACCGTAAAAAATTTTAAAGAAAAAATAAACGCATTTCCGCTAAACACACACTGGTTTTCAGAATACATTTATTTTATTGTCCCGGCAAGTATTGTTTACACTGTTTTAAGTATTTTAACCAAACTGGTATTGTTTGCTTCTTCAATTGCATTACAATCTTTGGAAAACCCCTTCCTGTTATACACAGATTTAATATATTTTTGCATCTCCTTATATTTATATTTTAATTTGCGAATTTTAAACAAACATGGTTTTTGTATGATTCTTATTCATTTAATTATAAGTGGTATACAGATTACTCTTTATATAATGGAGGGTTTTTTATTTTTTGTAAAAACGCCACTGCTTTTCTTCATGTTCTTTATAGGTATCTATACAGGCTATTTTTTCGTTTGGCTTCTTCCCAATCTCATTTATTTCAGAAAAAGAAAAGAGTTATTTTCCCCAGCGCCAAATGCAGGCATACACAACACAGGTAAATATACTGTGAAAGAAGCCTACAATAGGGTAAGTCAATTTCCGCTCCACACAAATTGGTACTGGTTTTATGTTTATTTGCGCTTTCCCATCAGATTTCTTACATCTTTGTACGCATTATGGAGTGTACTGTCTTTTTATCTTGAATATTCCTTGATAGATATGCCAGCAGAACAAAGTTTTATCGTTTTCTTAAATATTGTTTTACTCGTTTTTGGTGTTATTGTATTTATCCTGATGCTGCAATTACATAAAAGCGCCTATCGGTTAAATTTTATTTATTTAGCGGGTGAGGTGGTCTATATGGCATACTCTTCTGTTATAACCGCAAGGATGACCGCGCCGGAAGCAACCCCTCTCATGTACGGTGCTGCATTTTTATTTTCCCTGCTTCTGTCCTCTCTTGTTTGGTTTCTCCCTAACTTCTTTTATTTTCAAAAAAGAAAGGGATTGTTTTTCCCTGCGTTGGACACGCACGCAAAAATATTTAAGTATAACGGCATCGACTGCGATAGAAGAAGTTTTGTGAAGCAGACGGCTTATATCGCCTGTGTAGAAAAAACCATAGACGAAATAAAAACAGAAATTAACTCTTTGCAGAAAGCTTCCGAAGTACAATCACTACAGCATCAGGCGCTGCTTGACGCGTATACCATTGCACAACAACTAAAGCAAAACCGGCAACTTACTTTCAGCGAAGCCTATAACCGGCTTATGCATAAAAAAACGCACGGTTTAACGGCTGCACAGCCTGTAAAGAAAACACCGCAGGAATCTGCATCGCATGTCAACCAGGGCCTAATCATCTTTCTGGTTTTGGGCGCAATCATTGGTATATCCATGATCATTTATGGGTTGGCGACAATTTAAATCTGCCAAATTATTTTTAGCTCCTACTTAGGTTTTAAAGACCAAAGCAGCATATTTCTATCGTTCTTAAACAAATCCACATTTTAACTTGCACGATAACAAAAATAAACCGTTCCCGGTTTTTCGGAAACGGTTTATAAAAACAAAATGTAGCTTATTGCATCATATCAAGCAGGGCAAAAAAGTAAAACTTAGCATTCCGTGTTTGTTGATCTTTAAAAAGAATATTTTCCTTACGCATAATATTAATATAATTTCTTAAAGTATTTTTATTAATTCCGGTTTCACGGTGAAGCGTATCCACTGTAAAAATCGGTGTTTTAAAAATAGCTTTTACTACCAGATCAACATTTACCGTATTAATTTTGCTCTTAATAGAAGCTGTCACATCTTTACTGAGACTTTCCAAATTGTCTATAAAGGCTATATCCCGCGTAGTTTGGTTGATCACAGAGGTAAGAAAAAATTGGATCCAGTTTGTAAAACCTTCTGTATTGAGTGCTCTTGTTCCCTGCAAATAAGAATAATATTTGATTTTATTCTTTTCAAGCTCCTGGCTTAGAAAAAAATAAGGGCTGGAAATTACATTTTGTTTGTATAAGTATATAGGGATCAAAACACGGCCAACTCTTCCGTTTCCATCGGGGAACGGATGAATGGTTTCAAACTGCGCATGAATCAGCGCAGCTTTTATAAGGGCAGGAATTCCATCCTCAAAATTATAATCTGCGTTGATATATTTTTCTAAATTTCCCATTAAGCTTTCTACGCTGGAGGCAACCGGCGGAACATGTTCCCCAACGCGGTTTTGCTGCGTACGAAACTCGCCTGCAATGAATTTTGAGTTTTTTCGAATATTTCCACTTAGCAAAATTTTGTGGATTTCTTTAATCATTTTATTCGTAATGGGTAACGTTTCCACCTGTTTACTTGCTATTTTTAAAGCTTCATTATATCTTAGCACTTCCTGCAAATCCTGATTTTTGGTTTTTTTGCTTCCTTCTAATTCGGCTTCGTAAACTGCATCTATGGTGGTTTGCGTCCCTTCTATTCTTGTCGAATACAATGACTCCAAACGCAGCATATGACTTACGGAATACGTAATATGCCAATTGCTTTGTTTCATTTTTTCATTAAACGCACCTATATTCATAGAAGCCTGCGCAAACGCATTTGCAAATTCCATGAAAGCAATGTTTTTTTTATCAAACGGAAATAACATTGGCTCAAATGGTTTAAGCATAGTTAGCACCTCTTTTCTTCCTATTTTATATTATATCCATATTTTTAATTTTATACAACAATTTTATTTAAAAAAATGTTCTAACATTATTTTTTTAATATAGTTCATTGGTTTTTCTGTCCCTATAAATCTTAGCAAAAAGGAGGCTCATGCTATGCAAAACGCCATATATTTGCGTAAATCCCGTGCCGACCAGGGCACCGTGGAAGACACCCTGCGCAAGCATAAAGAAACATTGCTGGACTATGCCGCTAAGCATAACATCTTCGTGTCCCTGAACGATATTTACGAGGAGGTCATTTCGGGCGAAAGTCTATATGCACGTCCGCAAATGCTCCGCCTGCTTTCCGATGTAGAAGCAGGCAAATTTTCCGCCGTTTTATGCATGGACATCGACCGCTTGGGGCGCGGCGGCATGTCTGACCAGGGGATTATTTTAGATACCTTCAAAAGCAGCAATACAAAAATTATTACGCCTGCAAAAACGTACGATTTGAACGATGAATTAGACGAAAACAATATGGAGTTTGCAGCATTCATTGCGCGCTTTGAATATAAGCAGATCCGCAAGCGTATGCGCGCCGGTGTTAAAAAAAGCATACAGGACGGCTGTTACCTTGCAAACGCGCCCTACGGATATGTAAATATTACGGAAAACAAGCGCGCAACGCTTGCCATCCAGCCAGAGGAGGCCGCATATGTGCGGCAGATATTTGATATGTACGTAAACCAGGGCATAGGCTGCCAGACCATTGCGGACAACATGAACGCTATGGGGGCAAAGCCGCACCGCGCCGCGCAGTTTGGACGTACATCTGTTATGACAATCTTAAAGAATCCCGTGTACATTGGAAAAATTGTGTGGGATAAAAAAACGCATATCCGGAAAAACAGCAAAGGCAACAGTAAACACATAATTATTTCGAACCCGCAGGATAAATGGACTGTCACCCAGGGGTTACATCCGCCGATTATTGATCCGGAAACTTTTTCAAAAGCGCAGGAGATCATCCAAAACCGTTACCATCCGCCGGCCTTTACCGGCGTGGTTATCAACCCGCTTTCGGGGCTGATTGTGTGCAAAAACTGCGGCGGTGTCATGCAGCGTGCCGCCAATTGCAAGGGCGGCCCGTTCTGTTTGTGCCAAAAGCGCGGGTGCATGCCCATGTCTAAGCTTGCTTATGTTGAGCAGTCGCTGCTTGGCAAGCTGCAGCTTGCTGCCGACGAGCTGGCGGCCGCTGCACAAAACCCACGGCCCCCAGCCGCCTCCAAAGAAGATTATCAAAAAATTATAAAAGAGATAGACCACCAAATTAAAACCGTCCGGCAGCAGATCAGCCGTTTGCAGGACCTGCTGGAGCAGAACGTATATGATATTCCTACCTTTTTAGAACGCCAGAAAAAGCACAGCGAAAAATTAGCCGCCTTGGAAAATAAAAAGACGTCGATCCTCCGGCAGGCAAACGCCCACAGAGAGATCGACATCCAGAAAACCAGGCAAAGAATCACAGAAGTGCTGGCAGCTTACGCAACCGCTGCTCCTCAGCAAAAAAATATTTTACTTAAAACCATTGTGGAAAAGGCCGTATACTACAAGGAAAAAGGCTGGGCGCCGGCACAATTTGAGCTTGAGGTTGCTTTAAGACCTTCGTTCTTGTAACTTGCACAATGTTCCTCTCCACAACTGTCATACACCCTGTAGGCATCAATACATACGGCTTCTTTTTCACATCCGGGTTCGTAATTGCAGCCTGCGGCTGAAGAAAATGCTGTTTCCGCCATAAAAGTTCCTCCTTATTTCAAGGGCTTTTTGAAAACCTGTACCCTTTACCTGCTTTCAAATTGGCCCATAGCTTTACTAATATTGTATGGCGGACACCTTTTATTGTTACAGTTTTATATTTTTTCCAGCTTTGCAAAATTGGCCATGATCCGCTTTGTCCCCACATTGTCAAACGCAATTTCCAACAGCATGTCGTTGCCCATAGGGGTTGCACCTATAACCATCCCCACCCCAAACGCCTTATGACGCACTTGGTCGCCCGGCGCAAGCGCGGGCAATGGCGCAGTAGCAGCCTGCGTTGCCTTTTTTACGCCCGTTTGCACCGCAAATGCCGCCGTTTGGCCGTGCCAGGCCGGTGTTTGAACAGGCGTTGCCGTGTGCAGAGTACCAGTTTCTTCCATCAACTCGCTGGGGATCTCTATAGCAAAGCGGGAAAGGCGGTTTCTTTGCGTCATGCCAAACAGCATACGCTGCCTGGCATGGCAAAGGTACAGCCGCTGCTTTGCTCTTGTAATGCCCACATAGGCAAGACGCCTTTCTTCCGCAAGCTCCTCCTCCAGCAGGGTTGCCTGTTTTCCGGGAAAAATGCCATCTTCCATCCCCGGTATAAAGACCACAGGAAACTCCAACCCTTTGGCGCTGTGCAGCGTCATCAGCACAACACAGTCTGCATCGGCGTCATAATTATCAATATCGGTAAACAGGGCAATCTCTTCCAAAAAGCCGGAAAGGCTTGCCTGATCTCCGTTATCTTCTTCATATTTTAAAATATTGGACAAAAGCTCATCGATATTCTCAATCCGGTTGTCGCTGTCTTCCTTTTCTTTTTTCAGCCAGTCAATATAACCGGTCCGTTCTAAAACGGCGTGATATACCTCTTCCAAAGAAACATCGTCCCGGCTTGCCAGCTCTGCCAACTCTTCAAGCACTGTGCAAAAGCTCTGCAATTTGGAGCAGGCGCGCTTGAGCGGCTCATATTGCTCTGCATGCCGGATTACGTCATACAGGCTTTCCCCAACTACAGACGAAATTTCCATCGCATGCCCGATTGTGGTATCTCCTATCCCTCTTTTGGGCTTGTTGATGATCCGCCTAAGCCGTACATCGTCAGACAAATTGCTGGCTACCTGCAGATATGCGGTGATATCTTTGATCTCCTCTCGGTCATAAAAGCGATGCCCTCCAATCAATCTGTATGGTATTCCGCTGCGGCTAAAGCCGTGTTCTATTGCATTTGACTGCGCGTTCATTCTGTAAAGCACGGCAAAATCAGAATATTTTCTCCCTTTTGCCACCTGGTTTAAAATGGTGTCGGCAATAAACGCAGCCTCTTCGCGCTCGTCATATGCAGTATGTAGCTCTATTTTGTCCCCCACCGCATTCTGTGTCCACAGCGTTTTCCCTTTTCTGCCCTTATTGTTGCGGATCACTCCGTTTGCGGCATTCAAAATATTTTGTGTGGAACGGTAATTTTGTTCAAGCCGGATAACAGCAGCATTTTCATAGGTTGTTTCAAAGCTCAAAATATTTTCAATGGTAGCGCCTCTAAACTTATAAATACTTTGGTCATCATCACCCACCACACAAATATTCTTCCACTTTTCTGCAAGCATTTTTACAAACCGGTACTGCACGCGGTTTGTGTCCTGGTATTCATCTACCATAATATATTTAAACTGATTTTGATACAGCTCCAGCACATCCGGCGCCTGTTCAAAAAGCTTGATCGTGTTGCATAAAATATCGTCAAAATCCATTGCGTCGGAGGCACGCAGCCGTTCCTGATACAACGCATACACTTTGGCTACAGACACCATCCGGTTATCATTACCGGCTTCTTCCTTTACCTGGTCCGGCGTGGCCAGCCTGTCCTTTGCACGCGATATTTCCGCCAGCACACTGCGGTGCGGGAGCACCTTTTCATCATAATGCAGTGTTTTTAAGCAGTCCTTTATCAGCCGCTGCTGATCCTGCGTATCGTACACGGTAAAGTTGCGGCTGTAACCGATCCGGTCGCCAAAGCGGCGCAAAATTCTGGAACAGGCGCTGTGGAAGGTTGCTGCCCAGATCGCCTCGCTTTCTTCCCCTATTTTTGCTGCAATGCGGTCCTTTAGTTCTCCTGCCGCTTTGTTGGTAAATGTAATTGCCAATATCTGCCACGGATGCGGCGGATAAACCGCAAGCTTTTTTGCCAGTTCTTCCTCTATATTTCCCTGTTTGGCAGCATCCTTCATCTGCTGAATTTCTTCTTCCGAAAAATCCTCTCTGATCCACTGGCTTTGGTATGCGTCGCCGTATTTCAGCAAATTTGCAATCCTGTTGACCAGCACGGTCGTTTTTCCGCTTCCTGCGCCGGCCAAAATAAGCAATGGCCCCTGTGTGGTAAATACCGCCTTACGCTGCATATCGTTCATTCTGGAAAATTCTTTTTCCAGAATTTTTTTTCTTAAATTTAACAATTCTTCTTTCGTTATACTCAAGCGCTACACAAATCCTTTCCAAAAACCTTGTCTTTTCCGGCCATTAAAAACAGTGGAAAAAGAATCCATAAAGAAAAACACAGCCGCAGGGCTTTTTGGCTGCGGCTGTGTCAGATACAGGGCCGGTTTACAGCAGTTGGTCAATATCTATATCGTTGATACTTTCAGGGCTGTCGTTGTCCTGTTCGGACGGCTGCTCCGCTTTGCTGCTCTGCGCATTTTCAGAGGAACTCTGCTGGGCTTCTGAAGAGACTCCGGAAGTGTTTTCCTCCTGCTGTATTTTATCAAGCACCTGGTTTAGCTGCTCTTCCTTTGTCGCATCATCAATTTGGTCATCCTGGCCTACATCGTTATAATAGATGTAATAGGTTCGGTACGTACCGTCTGACAGCTGCACCGTTTTAAAATAGCCAAGCACGCGCCGGTCAAGCTGATTTCCGTCCTCTGTTTCCAGCTTCATGGTAATATCGGCGACAAAGCCATTGTCAAATTCCGAAAGGTCTATTTCCTCCATCTGCAGGCTTTGTATACCTAACCCGTCTTCGTCCATTTCCCCCATCAGCAAATCGGAAAAGGTTATGCTTACCGCCCTGCGCTGCGAATCTTCCTTTGTTTGGGAATCCGCATAGTGCTCCAGCTGCAGCTCCGGTTGTGTGCCGGACTCGTTTACATCAATGGGAGGATTGGTAAACTGTACGTCGCCTTCCCCGCCGCAGCCTGCAAAAAAAGCGCTGGTCAAAAGAAGGGCGCATGCCAGCAAAAGCGCTGTCCATCTTTTTTTCATAATACATTCTCCTTATCCTTTTCTAAAAGCCATGCAAGCGCGCGCGGAAAATAGTCCCGCCACGCCTGCTCATTGTGCTTGGCGTGCATATCTGCCTCAAATCGCAGGCTTTTGGGCGGAAAACCGCAGGCCAAAAGCCGATGTTTCATCTGCACTGCCCCCGCATACAGCATCTTCTCCAAAAGATCCCCATTGCCATTATACATATAGATTCTCTGCGGATAATTCTCTTTTGCAAAATCGAACCTGTTGAAATAGTTTTTCCAGGTTTTTTCTTCAAACAACATAAACGCCGGGGACAGTGCCGCGATATAAGAAAATTTATCCCGGTTTTCCAGGCCTATATAAAAAGCCTCTAAGCCACCGCTGGAGCTTCCCGCAACGGCGGTATGCGCCCTGCCGGTCAAAACTGTATAGTGCGCTTCTATATACGGCATCACCGTTTGTGTTACAAAACGTGCAAACTGCGCGCCTTTGCGCCTGGAAAAGTCATAGCCGCTCATCGCCTGCACCATAGCGGGAACCGGCCCCAGGTCGGGTGTCAGCTCCATTTCACGCTCTTTATTTCCATTGTCAATCCCTACAATAATAAATCCCCGCGTACCCGCCGGCAGCTGCATAACCGCCTGGTCGGCGCACCACCCCCCATAGGGAGCGTCCCTGTTAAAAAGATTCTGCCCGTCGGTCATGTATAAAACGCCATATGCGCGTTCACCCTGCACATAGCCGGGCGGCAGCCACACCGTCACGTTTTTTTTGCAGCCTGGTCCATATGGGAGCCAATGCGTCTGTAACGTTCCGGTCGGCGTGCGGCGTATGCTTTTTTCAGCTGCAGCTTTCATAATGATCGATCCTCTGTTTTTGGTTCATGGTTTAAAACTGTTTCAATAAAATATCTGGGACGCTGTTTTGTTTCCATATAAACTTTACCAAGATATTCGCCGATAATCCCAATCGCCAGCAGCTGCAGCCCTCCAATCGCCCAAATAGACACCGCCAGGCTGGTCCACCCTGGGACGGTATTGCCCCAGAAGTGGGAAAAAAGCGAATATATAAGCAGAATAATACTGACCGCAAAGACAAGCGCACCCAATATTGTGACGAATCGAATCGGCTTAATGCTCAGGGAGGTTACGCCCTCCCATGCAAGCGACAGCATTTTTTTCAGCGGATATTTGCTCTTTCCTGCAAGGCGTTCCCTGCGCTCATACGCTACCGTTGCCGTCTTAAAACCAATCATCGGCACAAGCCCACGTAAAAAGAGATTGACTTCTTTATATTCTGCAAACGCATCTAACGCGCGCTTACTCATCAACCGGTAATCGGCATGGTTGAACACGACCTCTGCGCCCATAAATTTTAAAAATTTATAAAAGCCTTCCGCTGTAACGCGCTTGAAAAAAGTATCGGTCCTGCGCTTGCTCCGCACGCCGTATACAATATCGTACCCAGCCTCATACTGCTCGAGCATCCGGTCGATCGCATCAATGTCATCTTGCAGATCGGCGTCTATGGAAATCACAACGTCCGCATGCTCCTTTGCCGTCATAAGGCCGCCGTATAATGCGTTTTGATGCCCTCTATTTCTTGAAAGCTTACAACCTGCCACCAGGTGAAAGCGTGCATGCAGATCGCAGATAATCTGCCATGTTTTGTCCTTAGAGCCATCATCAATATATAAAATCCTGCTATTATGCGAAATTTTTCCGCTGTGTATCAAACTTTCCATTTTCAAAAGCAACTTTTCAGTGGTATCGTACAGGACTTCTTCTTCATTATAGCATGGTACGGCAAGATACAGCGTCGTCATATAACCCCTCCAAATTTTCTTTTAAAGCTTTTGCAGCGCGGTGCTGCCACCGCCCTGCTGGTACAATACAAAAACGCCTGCGGCCTTTTATACGCCACAAGGCATAGTACAAAAAGCTTTGTATTTTTCATATCCATATTTTACTATAATTAAACGGGAAATTCAATATGCGGCAAATTAAAAAGCCGGAAGCCCCATGCAAGCAAAGGGCTTCCGGCTTTTTGTGATATTTATACAACCTCAATTACAGAAACCGGACAGCATTCCTGCGCTTCTACAGCCTTGTTCTGCGCATCTGGCGGCAGGTCTTCCACCGCCGCGTATGCTTTTCCGTCTTCCCCTTCTTTGAATACCTCCGGACATATCTGCATGCATTGCCCGCACGCAATACATCCGTCCTGATCGATCAGCACCGTCAAAAAAATTCCTCCTCTCCGTCTGCAAGCCCATTTACCAGCCGTTGCATTTCCTGTTTGGAGGTCACGCTATGGGTCCTGTTGATAATTGTCTGCTTTTGTGCGTCTGAAAGCGAGGTAAAGCGGTTGAGCGCTTCTATATTTTTTGCAAGCGCCATACTCAGGCCAAGCGGTAAATCATCATAAATTTCCTGCATTTCATCACCCTTTATCAGTTTTTGCAGGGTGTTCCCGCTTTATTCATCCGGTGGGCGTTGTAAAAATACATGCTGCACATACGTCCGATCGTCAAACATAACATGGTAAATACACCGCAATGCTTGATACATATCCTCCCGCTCATCCGGCTTTTCAGACAGCTGCAGCGTCATAATAATATACGGATGCCCAAACAGGGTGCACTTCATATTGGTTTTTAAAAAACCGTTTTTTTCATAAAATGCAATTCTGCGGTATTTCGTTGCCCTATCCTCCTGCGAACAGAAATATGCAGGATCTTCAACCTCGGCAAACAATATGGAAAACGACGACAATTCCGGTTTAAGCAGCGTTAAAAACCGGCTGCCGTATCCACGGCTCCTGTTGCCGCTGCATACCGCATAATAATCAAGCAGCAAAAAACGGGAAGCGGTATCCTTTGCAAAGCAGGCATATGCCTGTATAGTACCGTCTTCAAACAGGCCATAACAAGCATACAATCCATTTTCCAAAAGGCGCAGCAGCACACCCAGCGGCTTGAGCTCCTCTTTGTCAAAATCGCAAACCATATATGTGTTATAAACGGTGCATAGCTCTTCTTTCTTTAATTTTTGTATTTGCAGCATAAAACAAACCCCATTTTTCCAAAAGCACTTTGTCAGGAAAGCATAATTACTTCGTCGGTAATCAGCTCCTTTAGCTCAGTGTATTTGTTCCGGCTTAAAGGGATCTTTTCCTCTACGTCCTTGAGCTCAATCAAATACGACGTGCCAAACACATTGCTCTGCACGGAAACAATATTGGCCACCGGTATAATAAACGACTGGTGGCATCTAAAAAAGCCGTGCGCCTTCAACATAGTTTCCAATTGTCCAAGAGAATATTTAGAAACCAGTTCTTCGCCCTTATAGGTCACAAGATAAATTTTTCTGCCTCTTTTTTCTATATATTGAATGCTGTCTATCTGGATAATTTGGTAACCGCCTTCAAAATGAATTCCTATTTTTGTCTGCTTCTCTTCCCTGCTTGTGCCGGCGCGTTCTGTAAGCTTTTTGCTCACCCGGCCGATCGCCCTCTCCAGACGCAAAATGTTGATCGGCTTTACAATAAAGTCGACCGGCTCAAAATCGTAGCTATCCAAAGCAAACCCTGCATGCCCTGTCACAAAAACAATCCAAACCGCCGGATAATTTTTCATAATATAGCGCGCTGTTTCAAAGCCGTTGTTATCCGGCATTTCAATATCCAGAAAAACCAGGTCTATTTTGTTTTGACGCAGCGCTTCCACAAGGCCTGCGCTGTTGTTCACAGCCGCCACGATATCTATATTGTCAAAATGGGCAAGCGCTTTGAGCGTTGCCTCCCTTGCGGCTTGTTCGTCGTCCACCACCAGCGTCTTTATTTTCAACCCGTCTGCCAAAATTTTGCCTCCCTTATTTTCCCATTTATGGTAAAATTATACTCTGGGCGTTATGTAACATTTCCAATTGATTTTACGGCGTTTTGTTTCATTTTCACAAGCTGTTCCTGCCTTCTGGTTGTATTATAGCACATATTGTGTTAAAATGAATAAAAAGCCATAAATTTTTCAGGAGGTATCAGCCATGCCGTTTTCTTTATCTCCGCTTACAGTGCTCAACGTTGCGCTTTATGGCCTGACCATAACCATGATACTGGTCATTACACTCTTTATCAATACCAGGCTGCGTCCATTGTCTGTTCTATTATGCGTGGCGTTCGGCGCGCTCAACACATTGTCTGTTGTTTTACTGAAAGGTGCGTTTATACTGCCTGTGAGCGCTGTAACGGTGCTTGTATGGTCTTTTGTGCGTGCTTTTTCCAAAAAAAGGCGACCTATGGAAATTTTCCTGAGCTCCTGCGTTGCTCTGTGCGCACTTATACACTACCGCATCTTCCTTTCCCTGCTTTCCTGTACAGAAGATCAGGCGCTTCACTGTATTGGTCTTGCCATTTATGCCGTTTTAATAGGCGGGCTTTTTGCCGTTTTTCTAATTTTTAAGGTAGCTCTCTTTAAAGAAAGCTGGGTTACAAGCTTTTTTATGCCGGAGGAAAAGGCGGTCAAGCAAATCCGTTATTTTGTTTTTCTACTTCTTTCCATTTTAAGCGTGCTTACCATGCTTGCCCTGTCTGCGAGCGTTGCAGACGGAAACCTGTATTTAAACCTGTTGCTCTTTTTTATCTCTATTGTAATCCTTGCATTTTCTTTTATTCTGGTCAAGCTTTTGGTCGAATACTGCATTGCGTGTGATACCAATATAAAAAATTTGCACTATCAGCAAAACCTGGAAGCGTTTATGAAGGTAATCCGTTCCCAGCGGCATGATTTCAACGTGCATCTGCACGCAATTAAGGGATTGATTGACACAGACAATTTTACAGAATGTCGTAAATATATTGCCACCATGGTAAAGGACTCCGGCGACGTAAATGAAGTACTGCCAGTACACAATCCCATCATCAGTGCGATGCTGCATGCTTTTCGCGAAAACGCAGAAAGCGCAGGCATTCATATAGAATTTGACATTCACTACAATATGAAGGACCTTGCCGTTTCAGCCTATGATCTGAACCGAATCCTGGGGAACCTGATTCAAAACGCAATGGACGAAATCAAGCGCAACAAGTCTGACGATTACGGGATCCAACTGCATATCAGTAAAGCAGACAACATGACGGTAATCGATATTTCCAACCGTTTTGATGTCTTATCCCACAATTTTGACAATCTGTTTTCAGACAAGTATACCACCAAACGGCGGCACGAAGGGATTGGCCTTAACACAATCCTGCGCATAACGGAATCGTATGGCGGGATGGTCTATCCCGAAGTAAACGGCGATATTATCCATTTTATTGTGCGTTTACCAAACGTGCCCGATTAATACAAACTTTATACCGTTGTAAGCAATCCCACCCGTTGAGGGTGGGGTTGCTTTTATTTTTCCAAACTGACAGCAATTTGCGCAAAATAGACACGGAAAACAACATAATAGACAAATCCGATTGCTTTTTACTTTTATTTTTACTATTCTATAGCCATAGTTCATTACACAATTTTTCATAAAGCCGATCGGCTTTTGTGCAAAAAGCAAAATTTCACATACACCTTTTTCATATATACCTTCCAACGAAAAAGCAAATGCTTTTCCCCGCGTTTGCTTTTTCGTTACAAGGTAGCAGAAAATTGAGACAACATATTTTTCCTATAAAAACTCCTCTTTTTCATCACTTTTCTCTGATGGGACAAAGGCGCTTCAGGGAGCGCAAAGTTAAAATACAGACAACATTAGGCTTTCTTGAAATAATGGTAACACTTTTGAAAATGGTTTTGTAGACATGTTTTTCATACAGGAGTGAAAAACAGCAGGCAGCAGGCGAACAATTTGGTTGTTCGCCTGCTGTTTGTTTATTTATAGGTATATTTGCATATGCATGGGATTTTTTATGCCTCCCGGCAAAAGCCAAACTCTATTTTTTTCGGAGCATAGACTTACAGCCCAGGTACGTTGCAACCATATACCCACCATATACCAGCAAAATGGTAACAGAGGCCGTAAAAATTCCTGCTGAAGCGTCCACATGCCCAAAAAGCTTGATTACATCGTTGGAAACGTAAATGCCAACGGCGGAATGGATCACCGCCAGCAGCAGCGGAAGCACAAACGTAATAAACACCTGCATGAAAATAGACCGGTTTATCATTTTGGGGTCCGTTCCAATCTTTCTAAGCAGCCTGTAACGCTGCTGATTGTCAGAACTTTCACTTAACTGCTGCAATGCAAGCACCGCCGCGCTGGTAATCAGGAAGACGATCCCTATATAGATTGCAATATACGTAACAATCAGCGTCATTCCCTTGCTTTGCGCGTACACCTCTACCTTTGTATCCACATTTATAAAGCCGGTTTGGTACATGGCGCTTTCTGCCCTTTCTTCAAACACAGGGCTGTTTGCTTCTTTATCGCCTTTAAGCTGTACGTTGACATATTCCATCTCTGGCAGTTTTTGATTGGCCACCAGCCTGTCCGGGACAATCAGGGTACCAGTCATGGCGGCAGTCGGCGTGGTGCAATACCCGCTTTCTATTACCTGCGGATAAAATGTAAACGTTTCATTTCCAAGCGTAATGGTATCTCCGGACGCAAGCAGCGCACGGTAGGCGTCTGTCAGTTCATCAAAATTACAGCACAAAGCCACTTCGTTGTCCTTAAGCTGCAGCGGTTTTTTCCCCTGCAGCGCAAGTCCGCTGTTATAGTCAGAAAGTGGAATTGCTTCCACAAATGTTTCATTAACTGCTTCAAGCGTTTGACCTTCCAGAGAGTAGCTGCCGCCCCAGGGCTCGTAATATGTCAAAAGCTGCCCGTACGTAGCGCCGACGTCATAAATATCCAAAACCGCATAATCCTGTACAATATCCTCCGCAAGCGCACCGCTTTCCTCCATCTGCGCCGCAAAGCTGCCGCGCAGGTCGTTTCCCTGTGCGATATATTCCGGGTCTTCATTACCAAAAAACGTATAGGCAGACGCATCGTACGGTGTAATATTTTTTAAAGACTGCGTCTGTGTATCCGCAAGGCCCGCACCCGCAGACAAAACACAAATTGTGACAAACAGCATCAGGCAAATCAGCGACATTGAGATAAACGCAGTTGTGACCTTTGCATTGATCTGCCGCAAGACAAACATGTTTAATCCTTTATAATACAATCGCTTGCAGCTTTTGACCGCCCGCAGCAAAAAGCCCGACAGCGACAGAAAAAACAAAAAGGTTCCTATAATGCCCAGTATGATGCAGATCAGCAGCCTTGTGTCCCAAACCGCCAGCCCCTGTTCAATGACCATTTTGTACGCCGTCCCCAGGCAGGCCACAGACAGTAAAAATAAAACAACAGAAAGCCACAGGCTTTTCACCCTGAGCGTTTCATTTTTCTTTGCAGCAGTAAGCAGGTCGATCAGCTTAAATTTTGAAACTGTAATGCCGTTAAAAAGAATTACTGTAAGAAAAATAACGCCAAAATAAAGTATGGTCTGCAGCAAAGCAGACGTAGAAAATACAAACTGAAATTCATCCAAACGCACCTCAAAAAGCTGCGCTGTAAGCACAGACAATCCCTGAGAAGCAAACACGCCGATCAACAGCCCTGTTGCAAGCGACAAAACCCCAATTACAAACGTTTCTACCGTCAATATGCGTGAAATTTCGAATTTTGGCATACCAAGAACCATATAAAGCCCAAGCTCTTTTTTTCTTCTTTTCATTAGAAAACGATTCGCATATATAATTAAAAAGCCCAATATGACCGCGACAAAAATCGATATCCCGCTGATCATATTAATCAACAGCTCCACCATTTTGCTACCGCTTTGGGAAGCGCTTAACGCAAGCATTACCTGTTGGCTTTCCAAAGAATTAAATATATAAAACAGACAAACGCCAAAGGTCAGCGTTAAAAAATAAATGGTGTAATCCTTAAAGCTTTTTTTTACATTTTGAAAGGCAAGCTTATAGAACATTATCGTTGTCACCTCCCAGAAGGGTTACGACCTCAATAATGCGATTAAAAAATTCTTTTCTGGTATCGCTGCCCCTGACAAGCTCATTGAAAATTTTCCCATCTTTAATAAATAAAATCCGTTCACAATGGCTGGCGGTAAACGCATCATGCGTTACCATCAGAATCGTCGCACCCATGACACGGTTGAGTGTATGCATGCTTTCCAGCAGCATCCTTGCTGATTTGGAATCCAGCGCACCGGTGGGCTCATCTGCCAAAATTAAAGAAGGGCCTGTAATGATTGCCCTGGCGCTTGCAACCCTCTGCTTTTCCCCGCCGGACAGCTGGTAGGGATATTTTCCAAGAATCGATTCAATCGAAAGCGCCTTGGCTACATTGCGCACCCTGCTTTCCACCTCGTTTGCCGGCGTTTTGACAATCGTAAGCGCCAGCGCTATGTTTTCATAAGCGGTCAGCGTATCCAGCAGGTTGAAATCCTGAAAAATAAATCCCAGCTCTTCGCGGCGAAAGCGGGAAAGCTGTTTGGATGGCAGCTTTGTAATATCCTTTCCGTTAATGATAATCTTGCCGGCCGTTACCGTATCTATGGTTGAAATACAATTCAAAAGGGTTGTTTTTCCGCTTCCGGACGCCCCCATGATCCCCATGTATTCACCCTTATAAACTGTAAAGCCAATACCGTCTACTGCTTTGGTGACGTTTCCTTTTCCTCCATAGTATTTTTCTACGCTTTCTACTCTTAATATTTCGTCCACGCGTCTGTTTCCTCCTGTCTTTCCTATACCTTCGCCAAAACACAGGGGATTTGCCCCTTTGGCTTTAACTCGATTATAGCAGGAAGAAAACGCCTCTGCCATACATGCACCTTACATTTTCCTTACAAAACCGTAAGGTCGCCCTTTGCGCCCTGTACGCTCTGCACCAGCTCCGCCAGCTCTGTTTTGGGAAAAACCAGCTCAACTGTCGTTCCCTGGCCCTGCGTAGAGGCAATGGACACAGACAAAGAAAGCTTGTCGCACAATTGCTTGACAAGGTATAGCCCCATGCCGGTGGCCTTCTTGTAATTGCGCCCTGTTGTGCCTGTAAACCCCTTTTCAAAAACGCGGCCCAGATCTTTTTGCGGTATGCCAATGCCGTTATCTTGGATAAAAAGCGAAACGCTCTGTGCTCGGTCTTGTATAAAAATAGAAATTTTCGGGTTTTCTTTCCTGTATTTGATGCTGTTGGTCAGGATCTGGTTGATGATATACTCCACCCATTTTTCGTCTGTATAGATCACCGCGTTCGTCTGCGCAAGATCCAGCTTAATCTTATATTTAATAAAGCTTTTTGCATTTTTTCGTATGACTTGTTTTAAAAGGTCCATAAGTCGGATTTTTTTAATACTGTAATCCTTTTCAACATTGCTGCTGCGCGAATAAAACAGCGCCTGCTCCAGGTAATAATCGATGGCATCCAGCTCCTCAGAAAGATCCCTTGTTGCCGGCGAAGGATTATTTTCTATAATCAGCCTGGAAGATGCGATCGGCGTTTTGACCTCGTGGATCCAAAGCTCAATATATTCCCTGTACTCCCTGGATGCATTGCGATATAAAAGAATTTCATCGTTCATGGATTTTTGACAGGCGCGCAGGCACTGGTCCAACAGCATTCCCTCATAAAACGAAGGCTCATCAAGCAAAGAGGAAAGCAAATACTTCTTATCCAGCTGTGCAAGCCCGTTTTTTACATCTGTATAGTAACGGCGCTTTGGAAGAAACTCTATAAAAAGAGCAGCCGCCTGTACAAGCAAATACACCATACTGACAAACACGACCGCCTGCATATTCATATTGTATACCAACAGAAACATACCAATAAAACAGATTGCCGCCAGCTGCATGCATATGGCCACAGCTTTGCTCTTTAAAAAATCCTTTATGCTCATAAGCTGTATCCCTGCCCTCTTTTGGTTTTAATATAATCTGGCGCGCCGATTGCTTCAAGCTTTTTTCTTAGCCGGTTAATATTTACAGTCAGCGTATTATCATCTACAAATTCATTAGACTGCCAAAGCGCGTCCATAATATCATCGCGCGCTGTAATTTTTCCCCCGGCGCGCATAAGCAGGCTTAAAATACGCAGCTCATTTTTTGTAAGCTCAGCTTCCATATCTCCACAGGAAACGGTGCTTTTAGACAGGTCAATGGTCACACCGTTATAGCTGTATTGCATTCCCGCCTGGTTTTTATAGGTGCGGTTTAGCAACGCACCGATCCGCGCAAGCAGAATCTGCGTATTATAGGGCTTTGTAATAAAATCATCCGCACCAAAATGCATGCTCATCAACTCGTCGGCGTCGCTGTCCCTGCTTGTCACTACAATCACTGGCACGCTTGAAACCTTTCGCAATTCCTTACATATATAATAGCCGTCATAAGCAGGCAAATTGATATCAAGCAAAATCAGATGCGGCTCTTCTTTAAGCGCTGCCTGCACCGCGTTTTCAAAATCCTCAATACAGGCGACGGTATACCCGTATTTTTCAAGAAAAACCTTCAGCTCGCTTCTTATTTTTGGGTTATCCTCAATTATTACAATTTTCATACCGTTTCATCCTTATACTATATAAGAGTCCATATATGTTAATCTTAACACAACTTTTTGACGCTCTCAACTATATCCTCCCTGCTTGAAAAGAATTTTTTATGATATATAGAAATATAGTGTAATAAATTATTGAAACAAAGTTGAATATATGATATGATTAACATACATTTCGTCTTATCTTGTCACAGGCCAATACATGCAGTCGAAAAATGTTTCGCTGTTTTTGATTGCTGCGGGCATTATACGCCACACTGTTTTAATTTAGATACAGGCAAACACACCGTAATGCTTTCGTAATTTAAAAAGCAAAAACACATCCACATTTTTTGTAATTTTTTTACCTGGTTGCTTTCCGCCGGCTTACCATATAAATGGCACATTTTTAAATTTTTGCAGCCAATGCCTCACGAAATTTTAAAAAAGCGTACATACACGCCGTATAAAATAATGAGAAGCCGTGTAATAAATATATAATGAATCACTATATATACATAAAATTGTATGTAAATAGAATTGTATAATTTATTCAAAAATATTGTCGCTGTAATTTGGCGGAAAGATTTTTACTATTGTATAAAAGCCTCTTGTAATATAAAATAGTTCTCAGTCCGTATTTTACAGGGTAAAAATTATACAATTTGTGAAAATAATTCACTGATTGGAAAGGAGCAAATTTATGAAAAAATATACATCCTGTTCTTTCGACTCCCCCTATTTTTATGAAATGACCTCTACACACAAGTCGGTTTGTGGCAAAGAAACAAGGGTGTACGGGATAAAGCTGTATAAAATTGGCTATGATCATTCGCTAAACCCTGCCGAATGTTTTATAGCTGCCGATGTTTCTGACGACAAAGCGTACGTGCAAAAGCTTTTAATCCTTTTTTCTGCAAATGCAGTTATGCCACTGCATGCGCCGGAGATTCTGGAGGAATGTCTGTCCTGTTATCCCGCGTTACCCTTTTAAGCACGGGAGGACAGCTTTTCCTGCCAACCTTTTCCGCCTTTTAGAGGCGGTATTTTTTACCCATTTAAAATACTATTTGTATATTTTTATATATAAATTACATTTTTGTTACATTTTGTCCAAACTACTCTTTTCTGTACGTGTTTACCAGATTTTTATAAAACATCTCTTATTCTATTTTTATAAAAATTGTACAAGCATTTGTTTATAATGCTGATTTTTTGTTTTTTTTGCCCTTCTTTCTCTTTTGGCTTGCATTTACAGCCAGTATATGTTAGACTGTAACCAAATTGTTACAAATTGTAATGCGCTTGTTAACTTTAACCTTTTGTTAACATTGCGTTCACAATCTGCATTTATAATCAAAAATGTACGTTGTGTAATGGTCATTTTTAGGAGGTCTGAAACAATGCATAAGACGTTGAAGGTTACAGTATCGTTACTTCTATCTGTTATGATGCTGTGTACTGTATTTGCTATAGGCGTCACCCAGGCGTTTGCCGCTACCAGCACAGGGGTTGGCCTTTCCGCTTATGTGCTCAACGCCTATTATGAGGATTGGTCCTATGTATGGGGCGGTTCTTCCCCCGGTGCGGTCGACTGCTCCGGCTTGATCTATTCTTATAACGGTGTTGGCGGTATCCGTACCGATATGCTTGCCGCTTCGTCCGAATGGGGATACGTATCAAACGGCATTCCCAGGATCCACGGCCTTGGCCTGCATCATCCCGGCCATGTCGGCGTTTACGTGGGCAACGGCATGGCAATCGACGCCAGAAGCTCTTATTATGACATGTGCTATGAAAGCGTTGACAGCCTCAATTGGGTCGAGTGGTTTAAAATATCCGGCGTCAGCTATCCTACAGAAGGCTGGGTACGCTATAATGGCGATTCTTTCTATTATGAAGATGGCCAGTACCTGGTTAACACATCCAGAACGTTTGACGGCGTTACATATACCTTTGGCAGTGACGGCGCTTCTGACAAAGCGCCCGCCGATAAATATTTTGAAGCGACCGACTATACACAGAGCAACGTTTCTATATCCAGCGGCTCCAGTTCTTCGTCCGGTTCCACCCTTTTAAAGATCGGCTCTCAGGGCCAGGCCGTTGAAAAACTGCAAAACAGATTGAAAGCTCTGGGCTATTTTGAAGATGATGTCACAGGGTATTACGGTACATATACAGAGGCCTGCGTTATACAGTACCAGAAAGCCGCCGACCTTTCTGTCGACGGTATTGCCGGGCCTGAGGTATTGGGCTCTATCTACAAGGACGACGCACCTGAAAAGAGTAAGCCCGCCGCTGTAGACTCGCCTGCGGAAACACCTGCAGAAAACAGCGCTCCTACAGAGGAAGCAACTGCGCCGGTAATTTCCGCCGACAACCAGGAAGAAACTACACAACCTCCTACCGAAGCGCCTACGCCTGCTCCTACCGAAGCGGTCACGGAAGCACCCACACAAGCTCCTACCGAACCGGTCACGGAAGCTCCTACACAAGCTCCCACAGAGGATCCATATAAAGATCTTCTGGCGCTTGGCGGCTATGGCGACAAGGTAACGCAGCTGCAGGAAAGGCTATATGAACTGGGTTACTACACAGGTGCAATTACCGGACAATTTGACCAAGCCACGCTTGAAGCCATGCAGGCATACTATAAGGCTTCTGAATTTAAGCCCTCTGATACAATGACAGACGAGCAGTTTAATTACTTATTTACAGACAGCGCGCTGTCCGCACCGGAATATGACGAGCTTCAGCTCAATTATGAAGGAGCCAGCGTAAACTCTCTGCAGGAAAGCCTGATTACGCTTGGTTATCTGGACACAGATCAGGCAAGCGGCGTCTTGGATGAAAACACTGTCAACGCCGTTAAAACCGCACAGGCAAACTTTGCACTGGAGGTTACAGGCGTTGCGGATAAAGATTTCCTGAATGCAATTGATTTGCAGACCGCACAGGAGCAAAACGCGCAAAAAGCACAGGCCGTTATTAAATCTGCATCCATGGCAACCGGCGCTCTTTCCACAGGGGAAAACGGCGTATTTGAGCAAGTGAGCTACAACAGCGGCAACGACTCCTATGTCCTTCTTGTATGGGTCGCAGGGATTATGTTCTTTATTTCTGTGTGCTCTCTGGTTGTATTTTTAAAAACACGCAAAAGATCGGCTGTATCTGCAAACAGGTACGGCAGAAAATAATCGGGACAAGCTATCATAACAAACGAAAGGGCAGCCGAAAAAGCGGCTGCCCTTTTTTTGCATATCTATCCGTTCTTCCTTCTACCCTTCTTGCGCTTTTGGGCAGATACGGCACAGGCCGGGAAGTGCGCGATTGCTTTATATATCATATCCACGCTGCTTTGCAGCAAAACACACGTTGCACAAAACGCCGCGTTCGGGTATTGCTATCTGTTCTTATTTTTCATCGTAGGCCCTGCACGCAACTGCAAAGCCCAAAAAACCAGTAAGCGCAGAAAACATGGCAAGTGCCGTTCTTGTCGTGCTGTCCCAAAACAGATAAGACGCAAAAGAAAGCAGCAACAGCACCACAGAAACAGATAAAATAATCCCTGACAGCTTTGACAAACTCATAACATATACCCTTCCTTTTCTTGTAAATAACCGTATAACGCATTGGTAACCGACGCAAACTGTTCCATGGAAAGCTGCTCCGCACGAAGGCTTTGCGAAACCATGGCGGTTTCAAGCACGGTACAAATCTCTTCCTTACACAGCATAAGGCCGGAAGCCAGTGCGTTTAAAAGCGTTTTCCTTCGCTGTGCAAACGCGCTTTTGACCACCTGGAAAAAAAGCGCCGTGTCTTCTATCTGCAATGGAGGCTTTTTATAAGGCTTAAGCTGGATCACAGCGGAATCCACCTTTGGAGCGGGCAGAAAGCTGCCTGCAGATACCCCAAAAAGCACTTGTGGCTTACAGTAATAGCGCACGGCAATTGTTACCGCACCGCATTGCCTTGTACCGGCCTGCGCGCAAATCCGCTGGGCCGCCTCCTTCTGCACCATGACCGTAATGGCCGCAGCAGGGATTTGCTCCTCCAAAAGCTTCATAATAACCGGGGAAGTAATATAATATGGAAGATTTGCACAGACACAAACCTGCATGCCCGCAAACTCCTGCTCTATCAGCTTGTTCAGATCGAGCTTTAGAACATCACCCTGGATCACCTTCACATGGTCGAAATCACCAAGCGTTTCGTCCAAAACAGGCAAAAGCCTTGCATCAAGCTCTATCGCAACCACTTTTTCGGCAAGCTTTGCAAGCTCGCAGGTGAGCACCCCAAGCCCCGGGCCAATCTCAAGCACACCTACTCCCTTTCCTGCACCGCTTTCCCGCGCCATGCGCGGGCACACAGAGGGATTGATCAGAAAGTTTTGCCCCAGGGCTTTTGAAAAGGTAAAGCCGTGCCTGTTTAAAATACTGCGGATCGTTGCAATATTGGTAAGCTGTTCCATCGCTTTTCTATCTTTTCTCCTTTTTCATTTTTAAATATTCCGAAGCCCTTTGGGATATTTGTTTTTCAGTATACCGTTTACACATTTCCCAAATCCCGTTATTACGCCATCAACGCTTACCGCCGCGTATCCCTTCTGCCCTTTTTCACAGGGAATTTCCTCCCCCCGCAAAAAGCGCGCGGCCATATCGCTTTTCGCATAAAGCGGTATTTCCAGGTGCACCGCCTCCGGCGCAGCCGCCATAAACGCGCTGTGTGCCGGCTCTATGCGGCTTTTTCGCACTTGGCCCAGCAACACGCCCGCACGCAGCACATGCAGCCCACGCAGCTGTGGAAGATCCTCAGGCAAAAGCAAGATCCGATCCCCTTCCATCGCAAACCGGCTGCCAAAAACGCGGTATTGAAAAATACTATCATACAAATCTTCTGTCAATGCCCGCAGTGGCTTATTTTTCCCGGTGAACGGGTCAGAATATAAATAGGGCGTTGCCGCACAGCCTTCACCGCTGCCCGGCAGCTTGCGAAGCCTGGCTACAAAATGTCCTTCTCCGCCATCCATAGGAAAGATACGCCTTGCTTTTTCCATTGCCGGGCGTCCAAAGGGGACGTTCGCATCTTCCAAAACAAACGTGCTTTCCTTTTGTAAAAATTTTTCAAGCACTCCCTCGTTTTCTTCTACGGAAAATGTGCAGGTAGAATATACCAAAACACCGCCTGCCTTTACCGCCTTGGCAGCGCTTTGTAAAATGGAAAGCTGCCTTTCGGCGCAAGCCTGTACGTGCGCTTCACTCCATTGCAAACGCGCCTGCACATCCTTTCTGAACATTCCCTCGCCTGAACAGGGCGCGTCCACAAGCACCTTGTCAAAATAGCCCGCCAGGCTGTCGCACAATTGCTGTGGATGGCAGCAGGACACCACTGCATTTCGCATCCCCATACGCTCTATATTCGAAAGCAGCGCGCCGGCTCTGTTTTTTACAACCTCATTCGACCATAAAAGTCCGCTTCCGGCAAGATATGCGCCGATCTGGGTAGATTTTCCACCAGGCGCGGCGCAAAGATCCAGCACTCTGTCGCCCTTTTCAGGGGCAAGCACCGTTACAGCGCTCGTTGCAGACGGCTCCTGTATATAAAAGGCGCCTGCATGATGCATGGCCATTTTCCCAAGCGCCTGGGATTGATACGGTATATAATAGCCGTCCCGGCAAAAAGGCGAAGGCTGCAGCGCAAAATCAAACAGCGCCTGCGCCTGATCTGCGCTGTATTTCAGCGTATTGATCCGCACCCCTTTGAAATATGGCCGGGTAAGCAGGGAAAGATACGCCTTATATTCATCATCCTGTAACAGCTGGCGCATCTTATACAAAAAATTTTGGGGTAAATAAAAATCCATAGATATCTCTCTGCTTTTCATAGAAGAATAAAAAAATAAAGTTTACAAATACTATTATGCGTAAAGGGGGTGAACAAAATGGAGGACAACAGGTTCAACAACCAGAATAAAAACCAGAACAACCAAAACAATAACCAGAATAAAAATCAGAACAAAAACAACAATCAGAACAACAATCAGAACAAAAACAACAATCAGAACAACAATCAGAACAAAAACAACAATCAGAACAACAACCAAAACAAAAATTTCAACTTCTAATCCTTATATATCGCAATACCGAACACGAAAAACAGAACGCCTGCTTTTCGTGTTCGGTTTACATAAGTGTGCGGTCTTGTGCCGCACGCTTTTTTCTTTTTGCTCCGTCGCACGTTTTCTTTACACATAGCCGTTTTTCTTTCGAACATATTTTTCAAATACGCATCCCCGGCAAAATAATCCAATATGTGTGAATATAACCCCCGAAAAGCCCGACAAGCACATCGACCGGATAAGGCTTTCAGTCAAATCAATAACCCAGACATTCCCCAACAAGAATGATCTTAATCCTTCCCTTGTGGCGCTGCCGTGCGCTCACGACGAAATTACAGCAAATCCTCGCGTCCGTCTGACATCCGTCGCACATGGAAGGGTTCTGCGTGCGAAAGGAAACACACTCCCCCGTTTTACTGCAGGGTGTATCCATAGAAAGCTTAATTGTATTTGCAGGTGCCGCCATGGTTTTCACCCGCGCAATGGCGTCGTCAAGCGTTCTGACAATTTTATTATAGCCGGCAACCATAATAACGCTTTTCGGACCGTATAATATAGCCGACACCCTGTTGGAATTCCCATCCACGTTATATAAAAGGCCGCTTTCCGTAATCGCATTTGCGCTGCACAGATAAGCGTCGCATGCGTAGGTTTCCCTGTAAACTTGCTCGACCTCTTCCCGGGTCATACCGGGCTTGCTTCTGTCAAGGTAACGGTATTCCCCGTTTTTAATCCTGTCGAGCACCCCCGTTTCCTTTAAGGTAACAGAACCGCCACTGCTGACAGTACATTCCTTTGGCAGCAGGGATTCCACAAGCGCACACGCCTCTTTACTGGTTTTGCAATAATAGGCGTCCATATTGTTTTTCTTTAAATTTTCAATGGTTCTTGCAATCCTTTTTTCCATAATCTCCCGTTTGCTTTCCTGCATTATAAAACCTCCACCGTTTCTATTTTGCAAGCTTATTATACTACACTCCCCCAAACTTTAAAAGGCTTGTATGCAAATCCGTTCAATTTGCAGAAAATTTGCCGTGCGTATTTTTCAGGCATTTTTTGCTGTCGTTTATGCGAATGTACGGTTAAAATCCGGCAAAAATATTGAAAGCTACGGAAATTAATGGTATAATAATGAAACGAATGCGTAAATAAAACTTTATCTGAAAGGATTTATATAGTATGATCAAACCAAACGAATACCGCACACATCTCTGCGGTGATTTAAGAGAAGGCGACATTGGAAAAGACGTCCGTGTCGCAGGCTGGGTTGAAAATATCCGTGACCATGGCGGGGTCATGTTTTTGGATGTGCGCGATCAGTACGGCGTGGTACAGGTTGTCGTACACAACGCAGCGCTTTTAAACGATGTAAACCGCGAATGCACCGTTACAGTAAGCGGCAAGGTGCTCAAAAGGGACGAAGAAACCTATAACCCGAAAATTGCTACAGGCACCGTGGAAATTGCAGCGCAAACGCTCACCGTTTTAGGAAAATGCAAGGCAAGTCTTCCGTTTGAGGTACCTGCTTCCACAGAAACCAAAGAGGACGTACGCCTAAAATACCGTTTTCTGGATTTGCGCAATCAAAAGGTCCACAACCATATTCTGCTGCGCTCCCAGGTGATTGCGTTTTTAAGGGAGTGCATGCATAACCTTGGCTTTACCGAAATCAATACCCCCATCCTTTCGGCAAGCTCGCCGGAGGGCGCGCGGGACTATTTGATCCCCAGCCGCAAGCATAAGGGGAAATTTTATGCGCTGCCACAGGCTCCGCAAATCTTTAAACAGCTTTTAATGGTTTCCGGCTTTGACAAATATTTTCAGATTGCCCCCTGTTTTCGCGATGAAGACGCAAGGGCGGACCGCTCCCCCGGGGAGTTTTACCAGCTCGATTTTGAAATGGCGTTTGCCACACAGGAGGACGTCTTTGATATCGCACAGCAGGTGCTTTATGAAACCTTTTGCAAATTTTCAGATAAGGCCGTGTCTAAACCGCCGTTTCCGCGCATTCCCTATAAGGAAGCTATGATAAAATACGGCACAGATAAGCCAGACCTGCGCAATCCTTTGGAAATTAAAGACATAAGCGACCTGTTCATACAAACAGATTTTGCCCCGTTTAGGAAAAAAACCGTACGTTGTATCAATGTGCCCGGTGCGGCTGCACAGTCCAAAACCTGGTTTAAAAAAATGGAGGAATTTGCGCTTTCCATTGGCATGAAGGGTCTGGGATATGTAAAGGTTCGGGACGATATGACCTTTGACGGGCCGATCGATAAATTTTTAAAAGAGGGCGACCGGGAAAAGCTGATTGCGTGCAATCAATCGAAAGCCGGCGATGTCATTTACTTTATCGCAGACAGCAAAGAAGAAGCGCCAAAGCTTGCAGGGCAGATCCGTACCGAGGTTGCCAAGCGGCTGGGCCTGATTGATGAAAGCTGCTATAAATTTTGTTTTATTATTGATTTTCCCATGTACGCACACGATGAAGAGACGGGCGCAATTGTTTTTACACATAACCCGTTTTCCATGCCCCAGGGCGGGATGGAGGCGCTTTTAAAGCAGGATCCAACCGAAATTCTTGCCTATCAGTACGACATTGTGTGCAACGGTGTGGAGCTTTCCTCCGGCGCCGTACGCAACCACGATCTGGATATTATGATCCGCGCCTTCGCGCTTGCGGGCTATACACAGGAAGAGCTTGCAGATAAATTTACATCGCTTTATCATGCGTTTCAGTACGGCGCGCCGCCGCATGCGGGTATGGCCCCCGGTATTGACAGGATGCTTATGCTCCTGACCGGTGAAGAAAATATACGGGAGGTTATCGCCTTCCCCATGAACAGCAACGCGCAAGACGTATTGCTGGGCGCTCCAAACGAGGTAAGCGAACAGCAGTTGCGCGAAATCCACATCAAGTTAAGATAGAAAAAAGCGGCGGGCCTGATGCCGCCGCTTTTCTAAATATTCTTACGAAAGGTAGGAGCAGCATGGTTACACATGAAGACGTTTTACAAATTGCGCGCCTTGCAAAGCTTTCGATTAAAGAAGAGGAGCTTGACGCGTTGACAAAAGATATGGCAGACATTATTACCTTTGCAGACACCATCAACAATGCCTCTGAGCCGGGGGAAGAGTTTGACAATATCAACCATCTTTCCAACGTGTTCAGAGAAGACACCGTGGTTCCCTCTTATGACCGCGAACAAATTTTATCCAATGCAAACGACCGCGAAGACGGACATTTTCTTATAAAAAAACGTGTGCTTTAACGCATCTTCATAAAGGAAAGGACTGGTACAGATGGGCCGCATAGAGGGTAAAATTGCCCATATCAGTAAATTGCTCCAAAACAAGCAGATTTCCTGCGAGGAGCTGACAAACCAATACTTACAGCAGATCGACAGGCTAAATGGAACGCTCAACGCCTATGTAAACGTAACGCCTGAAGCAGCGCTAGAGACAGCCAGAAAAGTAGACCGCAAGATTGCACAGGGAACTGCTATCTCCCCGCTTGCCGGTATCCCCATGACGCTAAAAGACAATATATCCACCAAAGGGATTGAAACCACCTGCTGCTCTAAAATTCTCAAGGGCTATACGCCTATATACAACGCAACCGTATGGGATATTCTACAACAGCATGACGCCGTTTTGCTGGGAAAAACCAACATGGATGAATTTGCCATGGGTTCTTCCTGTGAAACCTCCTGCTTTGGCGGTGCACGCAACCCCCATAATACAGAACATGTGGCCGGCGGCAGCTCCGGCGGCGTTGCCTCTGCCGTGGGCGGCAACCTGGCCGTATACGGCCTTGGGTCCGATACAGGCGGCTCCATTCGGCAACCTGCAAGTTTTTGCGGCATTGTGGGGCTTAAGCCCACGTATGGCACGGTGTCTCGGTACGGGCTGGTTGCATACGCCTCAAGCCTTGACCAGATTGGACCTATCGCTACAACCGTTGAGGACGCCGCTTTCATTTATGATGCGATTTCGCTTTACGATGAAAAAGATTCCACTTCGCAGGGAAAAAGGGGCGCAAACACTTTTGATACGCTTCAAAACAGTTTAAAGGGCATGAAAATCGGCATTGCCAAAGAGTATCTTGACGGTGTGCGCGACGATGTAAAACAATCCATTGAGAATGCGGCGAAAATTTATGAGGAGCTTGGCGCGCAGATCGTCTATTTTGACCTTCCCGCATTAAAATACGCACTCCCCGTATATTATATCTTGGCCTGTGCGGAGGCCTCTTCCAACCTGGGCCGCTATGACGGTATTCGCTACGGCTATAAAACGCCGCAGTACCTTGACACAAACGACATGGTCTGCAAAACGCGCAGCGAAGGTTTTGGCAAAGAGGTGCAGCGCAGAATCCTTCTGGGTACTTACGTGCTAAGCGCAGGCTATTATGACGCTTATTATAAAAAGGCGCAGAACCTGCGTGGTTCTATTGTAAAAGCGTTCCAAAACGCATTTGCAAATTGCGACGTTATCCTTGCGCCCACTGTCCCCATGACTGCCTTTCGGGCAGGGCAGGCGGTAAGCGACCCTATTGAAACCTACCTGACAGATATCTGTACCGTTCCGGTCAATATAGCGGGTCTTCCCGCCGTATCTATTCCCTGTGGCTTCAATGCAAAGGGCATGCCCATCGGCATGCAGCTGATTGGCAACAGCTTTTGCGAAGGCAAAATTCTAAACGCCGCATGGCAATTTGAAAACGCTGCGCGCGACGCTGTTTTTAAATCCGCAGAAATGGGGGTAAAAATATGAAGTACGAAATGGTAGCAGGGTTGGAAACCCACATTGAACTTGCTACAAACACCAAAATTTTCTGCGGTTGCACCACACAGTTTGGGGGCAACCCCAACACCCACTGCTGTCCGGTTTGCATTGGCCTTCCCGGCACGCTGCCAAAGCTTAACCGCCAGGTGGTCCGGTATGCCATACTGGCCGGGCTTGCAACACATTGTCAAATTGCCAATATATCTAAAATGGACAGAAAAAATTACTGCTACCCCGACCTGCCCAAAGCATACCAGATTTCCCAATATGACAAACCGCTTTGTCTAAACGGTTATGTTGAGCTTTCAAACGGCAGAAAAATCCGCCTGACCAGAATCCATATTGAAGAAGACGCCGGAAAACTGGTCCACAGCCATGGAGATACCTACGTAGACTACAACCGCGGCGGCGTACCTTTGATCGAAATTGTCAGCGAGCCCGACATCCGCAGCGTGGAAGAAGCCAAAGAATACGTGGAAAAGCTGCAATTGATCATGAAATATATTGGTATATCCGACTGCAAAATGCAGGAGGGATCCATGCGGTGCGACGTAAATATTTCCGTCCGTCCGCAGGGCAGCGAAAAATTCGGTACAAGAACAGAAATCAAAAATATGAATTCCATTACCTTTATGGCAAAGGCCATGGAGTACGAATATTCCCGTCAGGTCGATCTGATTGAAAACGGCGGGGAAGTGGAGCAGGAAACGCTCCGTTACGACGAGGCAACCGACACCACTTCCAGTATGCGCGGTAAGGAAGACGCACACGACTATCGCTATTTCCGGGAACCGGACCTTGTAACGATTGAAGTGTCAGACGAAGAGATTCACGCTCTTAAAGAACGACTACCGGAGCTTCCATTTGAAAAACAGGCTCGTTATATTGATCAACTGCAGATTCCAAAGGCAGACGCACAGCTTCTGACCAAATACAGAAAAGTCGCCGAGTATTTTGAGCAGGCCATCCACGGTACGAAAAACCCTCGCACGGCGGCAAATTTCATCATTGGCCAAATTTTCAGAACCCTGGAAAATGACAGCGCAAAAGAGAACTTTGATGTAGCCGTTTCAGCGGAAAATTTAAACGGGCTGATTCGGCTGCTCGACGAAGGTAAAATCCGTATGAACCTTGCAAAAACCACCCTTGACAAAATGCTGAAGACAGGCAAAAAGGCAACAGACTTTCTTTCTGAAAGCGACATGGGCGTTTTAGACGAACAGGCGCTTTTACAGCTGTGCCGACAGGCAATTGAAAGCAATCCGGGTGCAGTAAGCGACTATAAAAGCGGAAAAACCAAAGCGTTAAAGGCTCTGCTTGGCTTTGTTATGAAAAACAGCCGGGGCAAGGCGGACGCCACCGCGGCGGAACAAAAACTCGTTGAGCTGATCGATTAATTTTAAATACGCATATGTCTTGGGATATATGCGTATTTTTTCTCTTGCATAATTGCACTTACCCTTATACAAAAAAAATCTGTTGCTTCTAACATAAAATTTATTTTTTCGCTATTTACACGGAGTCCAAACGGGACTATAATAGTTTTACAAGTATTTTTATTGGAGGTTTTACATCATGAAAAGCTGCCCTAAGTGCAACGCGCAGGTAAACGATACCACCAAGTTTTGTCCCAGCTGCGGCACGCAAATTCCACAGCCTGTAACAGCAAGTGCACAGCAACCCGCCTCTTTTCCGGGAACAAAAAGCACCCAGCAGGTAAATGCGCAGACACAGGCAAGTCAGCATGCTACATACCAGCAGCCGTCCGGTAATCAAAGGCCGCCGCAAAACGGTACAGGTCCCACCCCCGTTACACCTCCCCCTTATTATACGAGCACGCAGCAGACTGCCGGACAGGATGCATTTAAAAACGGTGTGAACAGTGCGGTGGATAAAACAAAGAATTTCTTTTTTAATACAACAGACGAAAGCACGCTTCATGACCAGGAAGATGTTGCACAAAACAAGGTTCTGGCGCTTGTAAGCTATTTGCATTACTTTTTCTTTATTCCAATGATCATTAAACCGCAGTCCAGATATTTGCGCTTTCACGGCAACCAGGGGCTTACTCTGTTTCTTTGCAGCCTTGCTCTTGCAATTGTGCACGCTGTTTTATGTACGCTTTTTGGGCTGTTCGCTTTTGCTGGGCCGGCCGGCGCCATTGCTTCTATTTTTCTCGTTTGCCTTTTCAGCGTTATCATTTACGGCAGTATTCTTCTCTGGACAATTTTGGGCATTTACAACGCTGTTACGGGAAAAGCCAAAGAACTTCCGTTGATTGGGCGTTTTCGTCTTTTAAAAGAATTTTAAAAGAACCAAAGGACATAGTAGCCAAACGGTAATTTTTTAATATGTTTTTTCTGCCGCGCCTTTGTTTTTAATCGGTATTTACAATACGCCGTCCATATGATATGGGCGGCTTTTTCTTTTTAGCGCAACAGTTCCCCGCTCCTACTGGAGCGGGGAACTGTCTGTAAAGCTTTCAATTTTTTATTTTTTAGCCTTACCGGTTTTATTTCATGTCTTATTTCATGTTCTTTTCGTACTGCTCGATCATTTTCTTAACCATCTGTCCGCCGACAGAACCTGCCTGGCGGGAAGTCAAGTCGCCGTTGTAACCCTGCTTGAGGTTTACGCCAACTTCAGAAGCTGCTTCCATCTTAAAACGGTCAAGAGCTTCTCTTGCTTCAGGTACTACGATCTGATTGCTGCTAGCCATGTCTGTTTTACTCTCCTTTTCTTAAGATTTTCACATATTTTATTGTCATTTCAATTGCGATGTATCAACCTCTTGATGAACACCGCAATAGTATTGTGTGATAATCTTTTCGATATATTGCAAGAAATATTTGCCCTTTTTCTTACCGCTTTTTCTCTTACAAAACAAATAAAGACAAAAAAATTCTAATAAAAAACAGTAAAATCGGCCAGCAGCACAGCCTTCACAATTGGCTTTTTTGTGTTATCTTTTTTGCTTATATCTGTCTGACTTATTCCTGCGACGCATCATATACAGTTTGCTGCGCCGTGCTTTCGCCAAACTTTCTAAACCGATCGTATCTGCGCTGTAACAGTTCCTGTACGTCCATCTGCGCATATTTTTCAAATGTGCGGTAAATCAGCCCCTTGAGGCTTTCAAACATTCTGCTTTCCTTTGTTTTTGGTTCGCGGATGATTCGTTCTATCACCTGCATCTGAAACAGGTCCTGCGCCGTCAGCTTCAGACATTCTGCCGCTTCCGCCGTTTTTGTCGAATCTTTCCACAATATGCTTGCACAGCCTTCCGGTGAAATCACGGAATAGACGGCATTTTCCAGCATCCAAACCTCATCGGCTACCGCCAGTCCCAACGCGCCGCCGCTTTCACCTTCACCAATCAATATGGTAAGGATCGGTGTTTTCAGGGCTGACATCTCCATCAAATTTTCCGCAATCGCCTGCCCTTGACCGCGCTCCTCCGCGCCAATACCACAAAATGCGCCGCTTGTATCCACAAGGCACAGCACGGGCCTGTTAAATTTTTCTGCCTGCTTCATCAAACGCAGCGCTTTTCTATAGCCCTCCGGATGCGGCGACCCAAAATTGCGTTCTATGCGCTCTTTTGTGTCCCTGCCTCTTTCCAGCCCAATCACCGTAACCGGCATGTTTTCCAGGCTGGCAAGCCCGCCGATTACCGCTTTATCGTCGCCAAAGCGCCGGTCGCCATGCATTTCAAAAAAGGTGTCGCCAAATAGGCTGTTTATATAATCGACAGATGTAAGCCTGTTGTTGGACCTCGCCTGCACTACTTTGTCAAATGCGCTCATAAAAGACAAATCCTTTCTGCTGTTTTTCAGGCTTTTACTGCAAGCCGTGCAGCTTCAACAGCTTTATAATCGTCATTTTTAAATCTTTACGTTTTACAACCGCGTCAATAAATCCCTTATCCAGCAAAAATTCCGCCGTCTGAAAATCTTTTGGGAGCTTCTGGCGTATGGTCTGCTCAATCACCCTTGGGCCTGCAAACCCGATCAACGCATTCGGTTCGGAAAGAATAATATCTCCTTCCATTGCAAAACTTGCCGTTACACCTCCTGTAGTGGGGTCTGTCAGCACCGTAATATATAAAAGCCCCTGATCGCTGTGGCGTTTGACTGCAGCGCTGGTTTTGGCCATTTGCATCAGCGACAAGATACCCTCATGCATTCTGGCGCCGCCCGACACGGTACATACAACAATGGGCAAGCGATTTTTTGTCGCATATTCAAAGGCCCTTGTAACTTTTTCACCGGTAACGGTTCCCATACTTCCCATCATAAAGCCGGGTTCCATCACGCATAACACTGTACGGATCCCGCCAATACGCGCAACACCCGTAACGACAGATTCATTTTCACCGCTTTTTAATTTACTGCTTTTAAGCTTACGGTCATATTCGGGAAAGCCCAAAATATTTTTGGATTCCATATCCCCGTTTGCCTCTTCAAAGCTGTCCCTGTCTGCAAGCAGGGCAATCCGTTCCCTAGCCGACAACCTCAGATGATGTCCGCATTTTGTGCAAACCTTGTTTGTTTCCTCCATATCGGACGCCAAAAGCAGGGTTTTACATTTTGGGCATTTCATCCACATGGCATCGGGTATATAGGGGCGGTTTTCCTCCACTGGTTCCCCTTCCAGCTCATTTTTTGGCTTTAAAAACGTAAAAATATCGCCATGAAACATAAGCAACCGTCCAATCATCTCTATTTATTTTCCATATGGTTCCTGCAGGTATGGATCTTTTTTACTTTTGCAAATTTTTTTCTCTTTTTTCCATAAAGTCGGTCGTATATGTGCCGTCTACAAAGGCAGGCGCAGAAAGTATTTCAATCTGCAAATCCCTGTTGTGTTCCACTCCATGAATATTCAGCTCACTAAGCGCCATTTTCATTTTTCGAATTGCCTGCTCCCTGGTGCGGGCCTGGACAATCAGCTTGCCAATCATAGAATCATAAAACGGGGGAATTTCATAATCCTGGTAAATCGCCGTATCAAAGCGCACGCACGGTCCGCCGGGAATATGAAGCTTATAAATCCTGCCGCAGCTCGGCCGAAAACCAAGGTCGGGGTTTTCCGCATTAATTCTGCACTCTATAGCATTTCCATGTATGTAAACCTTATCCTGCCGGATCGTAAGTTCATTGCCTGCAGCAATACGAATTTGCCACTGGACAAGGTCATTATTCGTAACCATTTCTGTAACGGGGTGCTCAACCTGCAACCGGGTATTCATTTCCATAAAATAAAAATTTCCATCCTGGTCCAGCAAAAACTCCACCGTTCCCGCGTTTATATAATGGACGGCCTGCGCCGCTTTTTTGGCGGCCTCCATCATTTTCTCCCTTGTCTGCGCATCAATCGCCGGCGAAGGGCTTTCTTCTATCAGCTTCTGGTTTTTTCTCTGTATGGAGCATTCCCGTTCGCCCAGACAAATGATATGCCCATATTTGTCGCAAAGCAACTGCATCTCTATATGCTTGACAGGGCTTAAAAATTTTTCCATATAAACGGCACCGTCGCCAAACGCACTGTGCGCTTCGCTGGAAGCCGCGTAAAATGCGCTTTCAAAATCCTCCATGCGGTCCACGCGGCGGATTCCTCGCCCGCCGCCGCCGCTGCGCGCTTTAATCAAAAGCGGAAACCCAATTCTTTCTGCCTCTGCCTTTGCCTGTTCAATACTGCTGACAATGTCGCAGCCGGGCGTTACAGGCACGCCCGCTTCGCGCATAGTTCTTCTTGCTTTGTCCTTATCCCCAAGCAGCGCAATCATTTGGGAAGAAGGGCCGATAAACTCTATATTACACTGCTCGCACAGTGAAACAAACTTTGCATTTTCTGAAAGCAGCCCATACCCCGGATGGATTGCCTGCGCGCCGGAGGCAACTGCAACGGTAAGGATTGCCGCCATATTCAGGTAGCTGTCCGCCACCTGCGGCCCTCCAACACAGTAGCTTTCGTCGGCAAGCTGCACATGCATTGCATTCTTATCCGCCTGGGAATAGATTGCAACCGTCGCAATCCCCATTTCTCTGCATGCCCGTATAATCCGCACTGCAATTTCACCGCGATTTGCTATGAGTATTTTGGAAAACATTTTATTCCTCCATAAAAGCGGATACCTTGCCGTCCGCTGTAAAAATTGTTGCCGCCGCTTTAAAAAAGCACAGCCTATTCTTCATTCTTTACAAGCGCAAAGGCAAATTCCGCACTTGCGCAAAGTTTGCCATCCACATAGCCTTTGGCCTCTACAAAATAAAACGCGCCTCTGCTTTTTACCAACGTACATACCGTCTCAAGCGTGTCGCCGGGCAGCACCTTGTTCTTAAATTTTACATTGTCCATTTTGGTAAAATAAGGTGTTGTCCCCTTGGCGCGTTCCCCCAAAAGCACGCAGCTTGCCTGCGCCATCGCTTCACACAAAATCACACCCGGCACAACCGGATTGCCGGGAAAATGCCCCTGCAAAAAAAATTCGTCGCCGCGAATGGTAAGCTTTCCTTTGGAAGTATTTTCATCTATCACATCCGCTTCATCCACCAGCAGCATCGGCGCGCGGTGCGGTATAATCTTTTTAATTTCTTCCTGGTTCATGGATTTCCAACCTTTCTAAACAGCTCTTAGCTTTTACAGCTTTTTATGTACAAAAATTGGTAAAGCCGTCCCTCTTACAAAATTTTGAACAACGGCTGCCCAAACTCCACAATGTCCCCATTCTGCACGCAAATTTCCTTGATTGTGCCGTCCTGCGTCGCCGTAATTTCGTTCATCAGCTTCATTGCTTCTATAATACATATGACATCGCCTTTTTTAACGGCAGAACCCACGCTTACATACGGCGCTGCATCTGGGGAAGGCGCTGCATAAAACACACCCACCATGGGCGCTGTTATAGCCTGCATACCGTCGTCCTTTTGCGTTTCCGCCTTTGGTGCATCAAGCTGCCCAGAGGCCTGTGCCGCAGCATTTTGCGCCGGCTGTACCTCCCGGATTACTGTCGCAGGGGCACCTGTTTCTTTTTTAATCATCAGGCGCTGGCCCTTTTCATCCCTGATCTCAAAACAGGAAATATCTGTTTTATCAATTGTATTAATTAAATCCTTCAATTGCTCCAGTTCATACATAGCCATTGCAAACTTCTCCTCAGATTGTATTTTAAACCCTTTTGAATACAATACAGGCGTTATGCCCGCCAAAGCCCAGCGAGTTAGACAACGCAAAGTCCACCTGTTTTTCTATCGCCTTGTTTGGGATATAGTAAAGGTCGCATTCTTCATCTGGAACTTCATATCCGACCGTGGGCGGAAGCACAGATTTAGAAAGGGCCAAAACCGAAAGAACCGCTTCACACCCGCCCGCAGCTCCCAGCATATGCCCGGTCATGGATTTTGTTGAGCTGATATAAAGCTCCGTTGCCTTTTGGCCAAACACCTGCTTTAACGCCTTGGTTTCCACCTTATCATTCAACTGCGTGCTGGTTCCGTGCGCATTGACGTAAATCTGCGCGTCTGGCCCAACCTGCGCTTCTTCTATTGCAAGCGCAATCGCCTTTGAGGCGCCCTCTGCTTCCGGGTGCGGCGCTGTGACATGATATGCATCACAGGTATTTCCATAACCGCAAATTTCTGCATAAATTTTCGCACCTCTTTGTTTTGCATGCGCATATTCCTCTAAAACCACAATTCCGGCGCCTTCCCCGATAACAAAGCCGTCGCGGCGCTTGTCAAAGGGAACGGACGCAGTTTTTGGGTCGTTTCTTGTGGTAAGCGCCATACAGTTTGTAAAGCCTGCAATCGAAAGCGGTGTAACCGCGGCTTCCGCCCCACCCGCTATAATCGCGTCCGCATAACCGGCTGCAATTGCATGGTATGCCTCTCCTATAGAATGCGTGCCGGTTGCGCACGCCGTTACAATAGGCAGGCAAACGCCCTTTGCCTGGTTTCTGATGGCAATGGTTCCAGAAGCTATATTGCTGATCATCATGGGTACAAAAAACGGAGAAACCTTTTTTGCCCCGCTGTTTTCAAGTGCAATGCAGTTGGCATTAAAGGTTTGCATACCGCCTATCCCGGTTCCGACATATACGCCAAACCGCTGCGGGTCTATGGCTCCCTTCATCCCGCTGTCTTCAACCGCCTGTGTGGCCGCAGCCACCGCATATTGTGTAAAAAGGTCGGTCTTTCTGATTTCTCTTTTTTCAAAATAGAGCGTTGGGTCAAAATCCTTGACCTCCGCAGCAATGGTTACTTTTAAATCAGACGTATCAAATTTCCGGATGCTATCAATCCCGCATCTTCCATTTTCAATAGATTCCCATGTTGTCTTTACATCGTTTCCGACAGGAGTAACCGCGCCAAGCCCAGTTACTACAACTCTTTTCATTGTGAGAATATCCCTCCTTGTTTTTTCATCCCGCAGGACCCTCTTTCCTGCAAAAAGCGCCTTACATTGCCATGCCGCCATCTACACGCAATACCTCGCCCGTGATATAGGACGCATCGTCAGAAGCTAAGAACGCCACTGCGTTTGCGATGTCCTGCACCTGTCCTGTTCTGCGCATGGGGATAGAGGCTTTGATCGCTTCCTTTACCTTATCGCTCAACGCGTTGGTCATATCTGTGTCTACATAACCGGGCGCAATCGCGTTGCAGGTTACGTTTCTTGCCGCAAGCTCCTTGGCGACAGACTTGGTAAGAGCAATAATTCCCGCCTTTGCGCTTGCGTAATTGGCCTGTCCCGCGTTTCCGTTCAAGCCTACGACAGAGGCCATGTTGATAATCCGACCGCTCCTTTTTTTCATAAAATGGGAGTAGGTATTTTTGATCATATTAAACGTTCCTTTTAGGTTTACGCGCAATACGCTGTCAAAATCTTCTTCCTTCATAGAAAGCACCAGGCTGTCGCGTACAATACCGGCGTTGTTTACAAGGATATCTATCCCGCCAAATTGCCCGATCACATCCTCGCACAGCTGCTTTACCGCTGCAAAGTCAGAAACATCACAATTATACAGCGCACATTTTACCCCAAAAGCCTCAATTTCTTTTTTCGTTTCCTCCGCTCTTGTATTGTCGCCTATATACACGGCGGCAATATCTGCGCCTTCCCGTGCAAGCTTTAACGCAATTGCTTTTCCAATCCCCTGTGAAGCGCCGGTAACCAGCGCCGTTTTCTTTTCAAATCTCATGCGTACCGTTCCTTTCTATGATAAAAAATCCTTCGCCGCATTCCTTATGGCGGTTTACAGAAGCTCTTTTTTCACCTGCGCAAGCGTCTGTGCATCTTCTACATGGAACACACGTACCTGTGTATTGATCTTTTTTACAAGCCCGGACAGTGTTTTTCCAGGCCCTACCTCTATAAAGGTATCTGCTCCCTGCGCGACTAAGTTTTCCACCGTTTTTTGCCAGTATACAGGGCTTTGCACCTGTTTTGTCAACAATGCTCTGCAGTCGCCTTCATAAGGCTGTGCCGTTGCATTGGCATAAACCGGAATCTCAGGCTTGCCCCACGCAGCGTTTTCCAAATAAGCGTTCAGGCCCTGTGCCGCACTGTGCATAAACGGACAATGGAACGCACCGCTTACAGCCAATTGTACTGCTTTTCCCTTTTGTTCCCGGACTGCCTGGCAAAATGCTTCCAGGTTTTCCTGCGTCATTGCAACAACTGTCTGTAATGGGCTGTTGTAATTGACAGGCCATGTGTTTTCAAACTGCTTGCAGAGCTTTTCCACCTGCTCTGCCGAAAGTTTTAAAACAGCTACCATAACACCCTGCTGCTGCCCTGCCGCCTGATCCATCAGCCGTGCCCTTTCACATACAAGTGCAAAAGCGTCTTGCTGCGTTAAAATACCTGCATAGCCTATAGCTGCGATTTCCCCCAGAGAAAAACCAGCTGCAAAATCCGGTATAATTCCTGCCTCCCTGACTGCGCAGGCCGCGGCAAGGTCTACTGCAAATACGCAGGGCTGGGTATTGACCGTCTGGTCAAGCGCGTCCTTCTGCCCTGTAAAGCATAGCGCAGACGTTCCGGGACGTATATGGTCAACCATATCAAAAACCGCCTTTGCAGCTTTTGAACAGTCGCTGAGTTCTTTTCCCATGCCGGTGTATTGGGAACCCTGCCCGGCAAACATCAACACTATTTTACCCATTTTTTGGCACCGTCCAATACTTTTTCCGCCTGTGTAAACAGATCTTCTATAATCTCCTTTGCAGTCTGCTCCTGCTTGACCATGGAAGCCACCTGTCCGGCCGGCACACATCCACCGGACACATCACCCTGTCTGGCTGCTTTTCTAAGCGCGCCCACACCCAGCTGCTCCAGCTCCTCGTCAGAAATCTGGCTGTTATACTCCTGCTTTAAATATTCCCTTGTAAAAGCATTTTTTATAGAACGCACAGGATGCCCCAGGCGCTTACCTGTTACGACCGTGTCTATATCCTTTGCTTTTAAAATTTTATCTTTATATTCCTGTGCGATCGTGCACTCCCTGGCAACCAAAAAGCGCGTACCCACCTGTACACCTACAGCGCCCAGCATAAAACACGCAGCAAGCTGCCGACCGTCTGCAATGCCGCCTGCGGCGATTACAGGGATCGACACTGCATCCACAACCTGTGGAACAAGCGCCATCGTCGTAAGGTCGCCCACATGTCCCCCGGATTCTCCGCCCTCTGCAATTACTGCAAAAGCGCCGTTTCTTTGCGCAAGCTTTGCAAGGGACACAGAAGGAACTACCGGAATCACCTTAATGCCCGCCGCATTCCAGTCCTTCATATATTTTGCAGGGTTTCCCGCACCTGTTGTCACAACCGGAATTTTTTCTTCTATAACGACTTTTGCGACCTCCCCCACATAGGGGCTCATCAGCATTACATTTACTCCAAACGGCTTGTCCGTCAGTTCTCTTGCTTTTTTAATTTCTTCACGAAGCTGATCCCCGTTTGAATTCATTCCCGCTATAATCCCCAGGCCGCCGGCGTTGCTTACGCCCGCCGCCAAAGAGGCATCTGCAACCCAGGCCATACCGCCCTGAAAAATAGGATACTCAATCCCCAGCAGTTCATTGATGGGTGTGCTTATCATATGCTTTTCCTCCGTTTATGTAATGTTGGTTTTACAAAACGCCGCGCGCCGGTTTGGGGCGGCGGCCTTTTTTAAATATCCCACCGAAGCACGCAACTACCCGTGGTAAGTCCTGCGCCAAACGCGCACATGGCAATCAGATCTCCCTTTTTCAGACGGCCGCTTCTGTGCGCGTCGTCCAGCGCCATGGGCATGCAGGAAGCAGACGTATTGCCGTAATGCGCAATATTTTTAATATACCTTTCCGCCGGAATCTGCAGCCGGGACACCGCTGTGTCAATAATCCGCGTATTTGCTTGGTGCGGGATCACATGATCAATCGCATCCTGCGTAAGCCCAGCCTGTGCAATGGCGTCTTTGAGTCCACGCACCATGGCTGTTACCGCAAACTTATAGACTTCCGGCCCATCCATATGCAAAACCGGCCTGTAGGATGGATGCTTATAAAACGGCGATGTATTTTCCCCATGCGGCGCATACAAAACGTCTGTATCGCCTTTGGCCGTCAGACAGATCGATTTGAGTGCGTCGCCTTTTTCCAGCACCACCGCACCGCCGCCGTCTCCAAACAGCACACAGGTGGAGCGATCCTTCCAATCTGTAATATTGGACAGGTTGTCCGCCGCTATGACAAGCACTCTTTGCACTCTGTCCCGCGCAAAAAAGCCGGCGGCTACATCGAGCGCATACATAAATCCGGAGCAAGCCCCGTTTATATCAAACGCAGGGCACGAAGCGCCCAGCTCCTTTTGCACCACGCAGGCCTGCGAAGGGGTGATGTACTCCCCTCTGAGCGTCGCGCATATAATCAAATCCAGCTGTTGTGCGGTAATATTTGCGTTTTCCAGCGCATTTTTTGCTGCGCCTACACAAATATCGGTAATCGTTTCTGTCGTGCATACATGTCTTTCATGAATGCCGGAACGCTTTCTGATCCATTCGTCACTGGTATCTACCATGGTGGAAATTTCTTCGTTGGTGAGTATGTACTCCGGAACAAATTTCCCCGTACCTGTTATGCGGAAGCTCACGATTTTAACCCCTCCATCTTTTTAAGCCTTGCGCTTAAAAACGTATTCATTCTGTCCATACAGTTAAGCAAAATGCCCTTTTCCTGCTGTGTCATGCCACTTGTAATACTTTTGGCAAGGCTTTTATGAAAACGCTTATGTATACGGTCGGCATGCCTGCCGCTGTCTGTCAGCTGCACATATACCAGCCTGCCGTCCTCCAAGCCCTTTTTCTTTACGGCATACCCTTTTTTTACAAGCTTATTGACCGCGATGGTTACAGAAGAAGGCGTGATCATCAGTTCGTTTGCAATATCCCCCATCACCCTGCCCCGGATCGGATCACGGTTAATGACCTCGATCAGATGCAATTCTGTAATGGAAAGATTAAAACGCTTGGAACGCGTAAGCATATTCTGCTCCACTCTGGAAAAAAGCGAATAGCTTTGCTCCAAAACAAAATGAAATCTTTCAATGAAATCCTCTGACATGCTTCCGCCCACCTTTTTATAACCCTGCCGGCCTATATAGTTTGATTGCTTAACTAATTTTATATCTACACTTTGTATTTGTCAAGAAAACAACGTGCAATTCTCCGTCTGTCTTCTCTATTTTACCTTTATAATATATTTCAAACGATTTTTTTGTAATAATATGGTTTATATCACGATTGATCCACATTTCTTTCTTTTATACAGCCGTCAGCTGCAAAAATCTTCTAAAAGCCGGGTCAGCTCCTTTTGTCCATATGCTTGTATTCCCTGCTTAAGCGTCTTCTGGTCATATTCCGGCAACGTTTTAATTTCCACTTCCGTTATTTTAAAGGGCCTTTCACTGCCTTGTGAAAAAACCGCAAGCCGGCCGTTATAGTCTTTGAGATAATAGACCGCTTCACTTGTTGTATCCGTCGGATTTTCTGCCTGTGCCTGGTTTTGTGCCGGAAACAGCGTAAATACCAGAGCCGTTACGGCAATTGCCGCAAAAAGCACGCTTACAATTATAACCAAACGTTTGCTGATCATAGCCGTCCCTTCTCCCCTCTGCCGCTGCATGACTTTCCTGTTTTTTTATAAAATTTGGCCGCTGTATTGCAGTTCTTTTATCTTTAGTATTGCAGCGCCGGTAAAGTTTATACTGCAATGATTAAAACGCCCTGAAATTAACAGAATATTAATGAAATAATCAAAAAAAAGATTCCTTTTTCTTCCTTTTAGTGTTATAATGTGAAATAAGTGTATCGTCTTTTTGTGCAGGCACTGCTTTATAGGCTTTTTATACTATACTTGGATTTTCAATTTTTACAGGGAGGTCGGCCACTCTATGCGCAAAACCGACATTAATAAATTTACAGGCGAAGCAGAACAGCAAAAAGCTGTGACGACAAACGCCGCCGTGAAAGGAGCCAAGGGGACGCTGTCGATTGTGTGGAAACTGCTGTCTACCTTTTTAATGATCTTGTGCGTTTCTCTTGTAGTCGTTGGTATTTCTGTAATGATTTATCTTTTCGGTTTGGCCAACGAGCCCACGGGTATTGACCTGCATGCCTCCAAGCTGCAGCTCACCAGCTTTATTTATGTAAACGACGAAAACGGCAATCCAGTGGAATACCAAAGGCTGCATAGTACAGAAAACCGCATATGGGTAGATTATGAGGATATCCCCCAGTCCATGAAGGACGCGATTATTGCAATTGAGGACAAGCGCTTTTACGACCATAACGGTGTGGACTGGGTGCGTACGGCAGGGGCTGTGTTCAGCCTTGCCTCCGGTTCTGACAGCTACGGCGGTTCCACGCTGACGCAGCAGCTGATCAAAAATATTACCGATGACAACCAGGTCAGCATCACCAGAAAATTAAGGGAAATCTTTCGCGCTTTAAATTTGGAGCGGGATTTTACAAAAGACGAAATTTTGGAAGCTTACCTGAACATTGTCAACTTTGGCAGCGGCTGCCGCGGCGTGCAGGCGGCGGCACATTTATATTTTGGCAAAGATATTCAGGATTGTTCGATCGCGCAGTGCGCGGCCATTGCCGGTATTACACAAAATCCGGCGGCCTATACCCCTCTTGATTATCCGGAATCCAACAAAGAGCGCCGTGAAACCGTTTTGCAGGAAATGTATGACCAGGGAAAAATCAGCAAGGAAGAATACGACCAGGCTATGGAAGAATCACAAACCATGACCTTTGTAGGCTACGTAGAGGAGGAAGAGGACGAAGAAGAGGAAGAAGAGGTACCAAACTGGTATATTGACATGCTTTTCCGTGACCTCCGCACAGACCTGGCACAAGAACTGAATATCAGCGAAGAGGCTGCTTCTACCAAGCTGTATACCGAAGGGTTAAAAATTTACTGTGCTATGGATACCGAAATGCAGGAATTTGCAGAGCAATACGTTTTAAATCTGGACACCCCTTCCGACCCTAACCTGCAAATGGGTCTGATTATGATGGATTTTGACGGGCGTATTATTGCCTCTGTCGGCAGTCGGGAAAAAAAGGACGGCATGCTGTTGTGGGACAGGGCAAATATTTCCGAACTGCAGCCCGGTTCCTCTATTAAACCTTCGTTTGTCTACCCACTGGCTATTGAAAATAAAATTTACCATTTTTCGTCGTTTGTATTGGACGAACCGATTGAACACTGGGCATGGACAGATAACGGCTGGATTTCCGGCCCAAACAACTCGGGCGGCTATTATTACGGTAACGTCCTTTTGCCCGATGCAATTGAGGCATCTTTAAACGGTGCGGCTGTACAAACCATGCAGCTGGTCGGCGTGGAAAACGCTTATAACCAGGCTGTAAACAAGACGGGCTTCCGGCATTTGACAACGGAAGATTCAGAAAACATCGGCGGCTTGTCCATTGGTGGCCTCAACGGAGGCGTCACCGTCAGGGAAATGGTCTCTTCTTACCAATACATGGGCAACGGCGGTAGATATTATGAACCGTATTCCTACTACTACGTAACGGACCAGGATGGGGAAATCATTTTAGACAACCGCGAAAACATTCCAATCCAGTCCTACTCATCTGAAACCGCTACAATTATGAACCGGCTTTTGCACTATAACGTTACCTATTCCAACCCGGCGCATACTGCTGCCGGTATGGCTGCCATTTCAGGTTGGGATATTCTTGGTAAAACCGGTACCACGGACTACGGTAAGGACCACTGGTTTATTGGCCTTTCCCCCTATGCGCTGCTGGGTATATGGACCGGCTTTGATACGCCTGCCTCGATTGTTGGCAGCACCAACGTTGCCGAGCAGACCTTCCATGACCTGATGTCAGAATATCTCTCTGATAAAGAACCGAAGGAATTTACGCTTTCACCCAATGTAGAAGCTATCCCATATTGCGCGTCAACAGGTTTGCTTGCCACCAGCTATTGCGGAGAAACCTATATGGGATATTATACAGAAGATATGCGCCCTGATTACTGCTACGGCGGCCACGGGTACAGTTATTATGATGACAGCTACGATAACTACGATGATTATGACGACGATTATGATTCCAGCTATTCCTACGACGACAGCTCAGACGTTTCGTCCGACGATGCTTCCAGTGGTGAGCCTGATTATTCCGATGTTCCCTCAGAAGACCCCGGTAGCGTGGCGCCTGAGCCACCGGCTTCATCCGATGATGTTCCGCCTGCCGAAAGCGGCGGGGACGTTTCTACTGGCGGGGATGTTACCAGCGGGGAGTATATATAGCCCCCCTTGATAGCAGATTTGCTTTTGCGGTAATAGAATAAGAATTATGAAAACTTTTGAAGAGGTGTAAAATGATACAGGTAGCGATTATGGGCTATGGGGTTGTTGGCTCCGGTGTTGCGGAAATATTGCTCACGCACAGGGAAAGCCTGAAAAAAAGAGCGCAGGAAGAAATGCATATTAAATATATTTTAGATATACGCGATTTTCCCGACAGCCCCCTACACGACCGGTTTACCAAGAATTTTGACGATATCTGCAACGACGAAGAGGTAAAGGTTGTTGTAGAGACAATGGGTGGCCTGCACCCGGCTTTCGATTTTGTAAAGCGCTGCCTGGAAAAGGGAAAAAGCGTTGTTACGTCCAATAAAGAGCTGGTTGCAGCCAAAGGCGCGCAGCTTTTGCAGATTGCAAAGGACAAAAACGCCAATTTCCTTTTTGAGGCAAGCGTCGGCGGCGGTATCCCTATTATCCGGCCGATCAGCCAGTGCCTTGCAGCAAATGAGGTCAGCCAGATCGCTGGTATTTTAAACGGGACAACCAATTTTATTCTTACAAAAATGATTCATGAGCACATGAAGTTTGACCAGGCATTGGCGCTGGCGCAAAAGCTTGGCTATGCCGAGCGCGACCCTTCCGCAGACGTAGACGGTTATGACGCAGTACGCAAAATCTGTATTTTGGCGTCCCTTACATTTGGCAAACATGTTTATCCCGACAACATATATACAGAAGGCATTACAAACATTACATTAGAAGACGTGGCCTACGCTTCCGCCTGGGGCGGTGTGATCAAATTGATCGGCAGCGTAAAAATGCTTGACGACGGCCGGATCGATATTTTTGTAGCTCCCATGTTTATCAGCAGCCAAAGCCAGCTGGCCGGTGTGGATGACGTGTTCAACGGTATTATGGTTCGCGGCGATGCAACCGGCGACGTTGTATTTTACGGCAAGGGTGCCGGTAAACTGCCAACGGCCAGCGCGGTAGTAGCCGATATGATAGACTGCATTAAGCATTTAAAGGCAAGGAAATACCTGTATTGGGCCGACGGCACGGACGATTATGTGCTTCCCTGGGAACAAAGCGTCACATCCATGTTTATCAGGGCTTTTGCAGACAATACGGAAGATGCCCTTGCATCCGCCAAAAATATTTTTGGTGCTGTTACACCGCTTGGCCGCAATAATACTGCTGACGGCGAGTTTGCTTTTATTACTCCGGAAAAGACTGTGGGCGCCATCCTTGCAGATATTGACAAGCTGCAAAGCCAAGGCGTGAAGGTTGTATCTAAAATCAGAATTGGGGATTTGTAATTATGATTCGGATTCAGGTTCCCGCGACAAGCGCAAATTTAGGCTCAGGCTTTGACAGCCTGGGCATTGCTTTGAGTATGTATAACCAGGTATGGATGGAAGAATTTGACGGGATTGCTATTACTTCAAAAGACGCCGTTGCCGTCCCAACCGACCAAAGCAACCTGATTTACTGGTCTGCTTCTTATCTTTATAAAGAATGTGGGCGTCGCTTTCCAGGCTTAAAGCTAGTGCAGGAAAACAATATTCCCATGACAAGAGGGCTGGGGAGCAGCAGCGCCTGTATTGTTGCAGGGCTGCTTGGCGCCAACCGCTTTCTTGGTAACCCGCTTACACAGCACGACCTTGTGAATCTTGCCTGCAAAATAGAGGGCCACCCGGACAATACTACGCCGGCTTTTACCGGCGGGCTTGTCACGTCCGCCATAGAGGGCGGACGTGTTCATTCTGTTACGGTCCCCATTGCCGCGCATATTCGCTTTGGCCTTTTTATCCCTCCCTTTGAGCTGAAAACCGAAACGGCCAGAAGCGCTCTTCCAAAATCCTACTCCCGCGAAGACGCCGTTTATAATCTTTCGCGTTCCGCGCTGATGACCGCGGCGCTTTTTTCCGGAAGCCTGGAAAACCTCCGCGTTGCTGTGCAGGACCGCTTACATCAACCCTACCGCACGCAATTTATCCCCGGGCTGGACACCGTCTTTCGCACAAGCTATGAGCTTGGCTCCTATGGTACTTATATAAGCGGCGCCGGTCCAACCGTTATTTCCATCATAGATGACAAGCTGCAGGATATTTTTTGTGCGCATGCGCTTACTTCTCTTGAAGAAAAGGGTATAAAAAACTGGCGTTTTAAGGTTTTAAGCCCGGATGCCTGCGGCGCACAGATCATGATCGACTGATGGTATTCCCCGCGTATTTCCGGCGTTGACAAACGCCTGTTTTGCATATAAAATCTGTTGTGGATCTTTTTTCACAATGGCGAATATATATGGAGGTAACACTTTATGAGCCTGATTGTACAGAAATTTGGCGGCAGCTCTGTTGCAAACGCGCAGCGCGTTTACAATGTCGCCCGTATCGTAACGGATACCTATAAAAAAGGGAACCGTGTAATCGTTGTGGTTTCCGCGCAGGGCGACACGACCGACGATTTACTTGCCAAGGCAGAAGAAATCAACCCCAATGCTTCTAAACGGGAAAAAGATATGCTTTTAGCCGCAGGGGAACAGATTTCAATCGCGCTTTTATCCATGGCAATTGAAAAGCTGGGCTACCCTGTTGTTTCTCTGCTGGGCTGGCAGGCGGGTTTTCAGACTACATCCATGCATACGGGAGCACGCATTAAAAGAATTATCCCGGAGCGCATCAAGCGCGAGCTGGATAAAAATAACATTGTCGTTATTGCCGGCTTCCAGGGGATCAGCCGTTATGAGGATATTACCACACTGGGCCGTGGCGGCTCCGACACAAGCGCCGTTGCCATTGCGGCAGCCATGCATGCGGATCTTTGCCAAATTTACACAGACGTGGAAGGCGTTTACACCGCAGATCCGCGCAAGGTAAAAAACGCCAGAAAGCTTGACGAGATTTCATACGATGAAATGCTTGAGCTTGCTACGCTGGGCGCGCAGGTGCTGCACAACCGCAGTGTGGAAATGGCAAAAAAATATAATTTAGAGCTTGAAGTTCTTTCAAGCTTGACTTGTGCACCCGGCACAATCGTTAAGGAGGCAGCTAAAATGGAAAAAATGTTAATCAGCGGTGTTGCAAAGGACACAGATGTAGCAAGAATATCTGTTACAGGCGTACCAGACAGGCCTGGCCTTGCCTTTAAAATGTTTTCAAAGCTTGCTGCAAAAGATATTAATGTAGATATTATTTTACAGTCTATCGGCCGTGACGATACAAAGGACATTTCTTTTACCGTTGCAAAAGATAAAGGAAAGGAAGCCGTTGCCATTCTGGAGGATTATATTGCGACCATCGGCGGTAATAAGGTTCTGTATGACGACAAGGTTGCAAAAATTTCGATTGTTGGCGCCGGTATGGAAACACACGCGGGCGTTGCTTCAAAAATGTTTGAAGCGCTTTATGATTCTCAAATCAACATTCAGATGATCTCTACAAGCGAAATTAAAGTTTCCGTACTGATCGCTGTTGAAGACGCCGACCGGGCGGTCAGCGCCATCCATTCCAAATTTTTTGATGTATTAAATTAAATCTTTATTTGACATTATCCTGTATACATGTTATAATGAAGAGCGGTGACGGGGAAACCCGCCACCGTTTATATCCGGGTGTGGCGCAGTTTGGTAGCGCGCTTGAATGGGGTTCAAGAGGCCGCTGGTTCGACTCCAGTCACTCGGACCAAGTTGCCGCAAGCTTCACATTGCTTGCGGCAACTTTTCTTTTGTAAAGTTATTGCTCACTTACACCCGTTGGGGGTCGTCCACCTTTTCGCAAAAGTCATGCATATGCTACACTGCGTCTGCTTGCTTGTAAACATGCTTGTGACGGCTCTGCTTGCCATCAACTGCGGCTTACGCCTTTAAATGAATCGGTATTTTTTTGTCAATGCTTCTCATCTAATTGCTAAAATAATTTTAGTAATAAGGACAGGAATTATTTCTTCTGCGCTTGCCCTTTTAAGTCCATTTTGTTATAATCTGTTTAATTAATCACTCGGTAAATCGGGAATCGTGGAGGACAAATATGTTTGACGAGATTTTCAAAAGAAAGAAACCAATTCCAGATAAATTGATTTCTTACGGTTTTGAAAAAAACGGGAGCACTTATCAATATTCTACCGACATCCGAAATGGTGAATTTACACTTACTGTTCAAATAGGCGCAGATGGAACTGTTGATACAAACTTGACTGAAAACGAAAATGGTGAACCATATGTTCTTTATAAAACAGGTGCTTCTGGCACATATGTCGGTAAGATTAGAACCGCAATCGAACAAGTATTATCCGATGTTGCTCGGCAGTGTTATGAAACGGCAGTTTTCAAAACGGAACAGGCACAGATGATCATTAAATATGTTAGAGAATCCTATGGTGATGAACTTGAATTTCTTTGGAAGAAATTTCCGGATAATGCTGTTTGGCGTAGAAAAGATAATAAAAAATGGTATGGCGCAATTTTAACGGTCGCTGGAAAAAAGCTAGGTCTTGAAACTGACAAGATCGTGGAAATCATAGACCTTCGCATGAATTCCACCGAGGCCGAAACTGTCCTATCCAGAAAGCATTATTACCCCGGTTGGCACATGAATAAAAAAAGTTGGTACACATTCGTGTTGGACGGAAGTATCTCAAATGAAGAATTAAAAGAAAGAATGATGGAAAGCTATGTATTGGCCGGAAAGTAAATATACCTTTCTCATTTATTAGAGAGATAGGAACACAGGGGAAGTGTTGCGCGAACACTTCCCCTGTTTAATCTAGTCTTCTATTGACTTTTCATTTTATAAACTCTTTTTTATTACATTTTTGTTGTTTTGATACTATTTTTTAATATAAAGTTATCAGTAGTAAAAAAACGGGCGGCAGAAAATCTGCCGCCCGCTTGCATTCCATAAAATGTAATGCAATAAAAGCATTTATATGATTAGCCGTTAATGGCTGTAACAACGCCGGAGCCTACCGTACGGCCGCCTTCACGGATAGCAAAGCGCAGACCTTCCTCAATAGCGATCGGCGTAATCAGCTCTACGTCCATATCTACGTTATCGCCAGGCATGCACATTTCCGTACCTTCCGGCAGAGAAATTACACCTGTAACGTCTGTTGTTCTGAAATAGAACTGGGGACGGTAATTGTTAAAGAACGGTGTATGACGGCCGCCTTCTTCCTTTGTCAGAACGTAAACCTGCCCACGGAACTTCGTGTGCGGGTTGATCGTACCGGGTTTTGCAAGAACCTGTCCTCTTTCGATCTCTGACCTCTGTACACCACGAAGAAGAACACCAACGTTGTCGCCGGCCTCTGCATAGTCCAGAATTTTTCTGAACATTTCAATACCTGTAACAACAACCTTTCTTCTTTCTTCGGTAAGACCAATAATTTCAACCTCTTCAGAGGTCTTCAACTGGCCTCTTTCTACTCTACCGGTAGCAACCGTACCACGGCCCGTGATCGTAAATACGTCTTCAACAGGCATAAGGAACGGAAGATCCGCCTTACGGTCCGGTGTGGGGATAAACTCATCAACCGCATCCATCAGCTCATGAATGCACTTGTACTCAGGCGCATTCGGGTCCTTGGAAGCGCTGTCAAGAGCCAGAAAAGCAGAACCACGGATGATCGGTGTGTCGTCTCCCGGGAATTCATACTCGTCAAGCAGCTCGCGGATTTCCATCTCTACCAGGTCGAGCAGCTCTTCATCGTCAACCTGATCCGTTTTGTTCATGAAAACAACGATATAAGGAACGCCAACCTGACGGGAAAGCAAAATGTGCTCTCTTGTCTGGGGCATCGGGCCGTCTGCAGCAGATACAACCAGGATCGCACCGTCCATCTGCGCAGCACCCGTAATCATGTTCTTAACATAGTCGGCATGGCCGGGGCAGTCAACGTGCGCATAGTGACGCTTTGCTGTTTCGTACTCAACGTGCGCTGTGTTGATTGTAATACCGCGCTCCCTTTCCTCCGGAGCCTTGTCGATATTGGCATAGTCAACAAAATCTGCGTCGCCTTCCAGGTTCAGAACCTTTGTAATGGCAGCCGTCAGCGTTGTCTTACCATGGTCAACGTGGCCGATCGTACCAATGTTAATATGCGGTTTATTTCTTTCAAATTTTTCTTTTGCCATTGGAATTTCCTCCCTTGTAATAAAGAAATTTAAATTTTTCCAGTTGTCAAGCTATATTTTAGCAATTTTATAATCAAATTGCAATAGGTAAATGAAAAAAGAACGCTTTTACAATCAGTCTTCTTTCTTTGTGCGTGAAGAAATAATCGCCTCTGAAACAGACTTTGGAACTTCCGCATAATGGCTGGGCTCCATTACATACTGTCCGCGGCCCTGCGTCTTGGAGCGCATGTCCGTTGCATAGCCAAACATTTCAGAAAGGGGCACATGTGCATTGATCCTCTGCGCGCCGTTTTCCGCTTCCATACCCTGGATCATACCGCGTCTGGAGTTCAAATCGCCAATGACGTCGCCCATATATTCTTCCGGCACTATAACCGTAACCTTCATAATCGGCTCCAGCAATACGGGGCTTGCCTTCTGCATGGCCTCCTTAAAGGCCATGGAACCGGCAATTTTAAATGCCATTTCAGAAGAGTCGACCTCATGGTAGGAACCATCGTACAGCGTTACCTTTACGTCCACAACATTGTAGCCCGCAAGCACGCCGGAAAGCATGGCGCCCTGAATACCCTGGTCAACCGCCGGAATATATTCCTTCGGGATCGCACCGCCGACAATTGCATTGACAAATTCGTAGCCCTTTGTGGGATTGGGCTCAATCTTGATCTTAACATGACCATACTGGCCCTTACCGCCGGACTGCCTTGCATACTTCCTATCCACATCAGCAGTGGAGCGGATCGTCTCTTTATAAGCAACCTGCGGCTTACCGATATTGGCCTCTACTTTAAATTCACGCAAAAGCCTGTCGACAATAATCTCCAAATGGAGCTCGCCCATACCTGCAATAATGGTCTGTCCCGTTTCTTCGTCGGTATAAGCCTTAAAGGTGGGGTCTTCCTCTGCAAGCTTCGCAAGGGCAATACCCATTTTCTCCTGGCCCGCTTTGGTTTTCGGCTCTATAGCCACGCGGATAACAGGTTCCGGGAACTCCATAGATTCCAAAATAACCGGATGCTTTTCATCACAAAGTGTATCGCCCGTTGTTGTATTCTTCAGGCCGACAGCCGCTGCAATGTCCCCTGCATAGCAGATGTCAATATCCTTTCTGTCGTTTGCATGCATCTGCAAAATACGGCCCATGCGTTCGTTATTGTCCTTTGTTGAGTTATAAACGGTAGAACCGGCCTTGACTGTTCCCGAATACACACGGAAAAAGCAAAGCTTACCTACAAACGGGTCCGCAGCAATCTTAAACGCAAGCGCAGCAAAGGGCTCTTCGTCAGAAGAATGGCGAACGGTTTCTTCTTCTGTTTCGGGGTTGATGCCCTTAATCGCCGGTACATCCGTCGGAGCCGGCATGTAATCTACAATAGCGTCCAGCAGCTTTTGTACGCCCTTGTTGCGGTAAGAGGTACCGCAGGTAACAGGCACCATCGTATTTTCAATCGTGCTCTTGCGAATCTGAGCTTTAATCTCTTCTACCGTGAGCTCCTCGCCACTAAAGTACTTTTCCATAAGCTCCTCGTTCTGCTCGGCAACATGCTCGATCAGCTCGTCATGGTACTTCTGGGCAAGCTCCTTCATGTCTTCAGGGATTTCTTCTTCCCGCATATCCTTGCCAAGGTCATCGTAATAGACCTCCGCCTTCATTTCAACAAGGTCGATAATCCCCTTAAACGTTTCCTCCGACCCAATCGGCAGCTGGATCGGTACTGCGTTGCATTTAAGCCTGTCTTTCATCATTTGGACAACTCTATAAAAGTCAGCGCCCATAATATCCATTTTATTGACATATACCATTCTGGGAACGCCGTAATTATCCGCCTGACGCCATACGGTTTCAGACTGGGGCTCAACGCCGCCCTTTGCGCACAGAACCGTAACAGAACCGTCCAACACACGCAGGGAACGTTCTACCTCAACGGTAAAGTCCACGTGCCCCGGCGTATCTATAATGTTGATTCTGTGTTCTCTCCAAAAACAGGTCGTGGCAGCAGAGGTAATGGTAATACCTCTTTCCTGCTCCTGTACCATCCAGTCCATAGTGGCGCCGCCGTCATGCGTTTCACCAATTTTATGGTTGATACCCGTATAGAACAGGATACGCTCTGTTGTGGTAGTTTTACCGGCATCAATGTGCGCCATAATGCCGATATTTCTAGTCTTTTCAAGAGAAACCTGCCTTGACATAAAATCCTCCTTAAACAATTACCATCTGAAATGTGCAAAAGCCTTATTGGCCTCTGCCATCTTATGCGTATCATCACGCTTCTTGGCAGCGCCGCCTGCGCCGTTCAAAGCATCAAGGATTTCACCGGCAAGTCTTTCCTTCATTGTTTTTTCACTGCGCTGTCTTGCATAAGTAGAAAGCCAACGCAGCCCCAAGGTCTGCCTTCTTTCTGCTCTTACCTCCATAGGAACCTGGTATGTTGCACCACCTACGCGGCGAGCCTTTACTTCAAGCACAGGCATTAAATTTTCCATGCACTGTTCAAAAACCTCTAACGGGTCTTTTCCTGTTTTTTCACGGATGATATCGAACGCGCCATAAACAATCTTCTGCGCAACGCCTTTCTTTCCGTCATACATAATGTTGTTGATCAGACGTGTAACAAGCTTTGAATGATAAAGCGGGTCCGGTAAAACATCACGCTTTGCTATTGAGCCTCTTCTTGGCACTTTACTTCCCTCCTTCACAATTAAGAGATATCATCGGTACTCGAAAGCGACAAACTCCCGTTGGCCAATACAAAAGGCTTTCGTATCTTAACATATATAAAAGCACATCTGTATTGTACTGGTATTTACAAAAAAATAACCTTATCCCATTGAAAGCCTTGTCAATTCCTTCTTACTTACCTGCTTTCGGACGCTTTGCACCGTACTTGGAACGGGCCTGCATACGCTTTGCAACACCCTGTGCGTCAAGTGTTCCCCTAATAATGTGGTAACGTACACCAGGAAGATCCTTGACCCTTCCGCCTCTGATCAGAACAACAGAGTGCTCCTGCAGATTGTGGCCCACGCCCGGGATATAGGAACTGACTTCGATACCGTTTGAAAGCCTTACCCTTGCAATTTTTCTAAGCGCTGAGTTCGGCTTTTTAGGCGTAGCTGTTTTTACAGCCGTGCAGACACCTCTTTTTTGTGGGGAGCTCTGGTCAATTGCTCTGCGCTTTTTGGAATTCCAACCCTTTAAAAGAGCAGGCGCCTTTGCTTTCTTTTCAGATACCTCGCGGCCCTTGCGTACCAACTGGTTAAAGGTAGGCATAGACACAAATTCCTCCTTTCTTAAAAAATTTTTATGTCAACGGGAAATATTATAATATGTCCCGGTCAACAGCATTTTATGCCATTATTGGTAATATACAGAAAAAATGCGGTTTTCAGCATGTTTTGCAGCAGAAAAACCACTGTAAAACGTGCAAAACGCCATTACTCGGCAATTTAGAATGATACCACAAGTAACGGCGTTTTGTCAACGTTTTTATGCAGTTGTCATGCGGATTTTTGTAGGAGTTACAATGATGTGTGACAAATAAGAAAAAAAGATAGCGAATAGAAAGGACCTGTGTTAAGGTAGAGTTGCTAGACAAAACCGAAAGGCAGGTGACAATCTATTCGCCATGAATAAGATAACACAAACAATGCGGTTTAGGCAAGCGATAATTCAGTATGCAGAGAAACACGGCGTAACAAAAGCGGCCATCCGCTATCACACCAACCGCCAATACATCTACCGTTGGCGTAAACGCTACGATGGTACACTTGAGTCTTTGGCAGACCGTTCCCATCGCCCGCAAGTATGTTTGCAGAAAATTTACATAGCATTATGGCAAAACAATTGAAATTATACTTATGGAGAAGAGGAATTGGTATTTGTAGAGTCTGCCGCGTACTCAAATGGTTGGGCAGTATAAGCTTTAAAAAGTAAGGTAGACAAATTTTTAAACATACCGTATGCAATAAAACCCTTTTAATTTGCCTGCTTTTTTGATATGCGACATGCGCACAGTTTTGTAGGTTTTGTAAATATATTCCATTTTTGCATTGCCTTTTATCCAAAGATTTTTTCGCCTTTTTGTGATATTCTACAAATAAAAAAAATTATGTGAAAAACTGTTGACATAAATTACACCAACGCTTATACTGAGGATGTCGAAAAAAGAAGGATTTTGACATCAAAAATGACATCGATTTCATGGAGATTTATATGGGTAACGTAAACATCAGCATTGTCGCACAAAAAGCACAGGTTTCACAATCGACTGTTTCCAGGGTGCTCAACAACAGCCCTCTTGTAAAAGAGACAACGGCCAACAAGGTCAGGCAGGTTATCAAAGAATTAGGCTATACTCCAAACGAGCTTGCACGTGGGCTGCGCAGCAACGAAACCAAGACGGTCGGCGTGATTGTATCAAATGTGCTTAACCCCTTCTTCACTTCCATTGTGCGTGGTATAGAGGATCTGGCGAACAAGGCAAATTACCATATTATGCTTTGCAACACAGACGAAAAGGCCGAAAAGGAACAGCAATACATACAGGCCCTGCTAAGCAAGCGGGTAGACGGCCTGATTATTGCGAGCACGGGCACCAAAAACGATTATGCCGCCTTAATCGGCAACAAGCCTGTTGTATTTGTCGACCGCAAGCCGGAAGGCAGCAACAAGGGGAAATTTGACACCGTTCTGGTCCATAACCGGGACGGCAGCCGCAAAGCCGTAACCCAGCTGATTGAGGCAGGGTATCAGCGCATTGGTATTATTACAGGCTCCAATGTGTCGACCACCGGTTACGAACGTCTTTCCGGTTATGAGCAGGCTTTTTCCGACAAAAAGCTACCATTAGACCGTTCTCTGGTTAAGCTGGGCGATTTTTTAGGACACACTGCTTATCAAAATGCAATCGATCTCATTACAAATTGCAGCTGCGATGCAATCTTTGCTGCAAACAACATGATTTTGCTCGGCGTTTTAAAGGCGGTAACGGAGCTGGGGGTAAAAATCCCCAACGAGGTGGGAATATCTGCTTTCGACGATTTGGAATGGATGCAGTTTTGTCAACCGCAGATTACCGCTGTCAGACAGCCCACCTATAAAATGGGTACAACCGCCATGTCCCTTCTGCTTGACCGTATAGCAGAATCAGAAGAACCCGCCAGGGAAATCAATCTTCCCGTAGAGCTTATTGTCAGACAGTCCTCACAAAAACAAATCACTTAAAAAATGGAGTCGTTTCATTTTTTGCCGCAAAATGAAATCGATGTCATTTTATACCAATTGCAAATTTCAGTCTGAAAAAACAAAAACGTATGAAAAGAATGGAGGAAATTTTTATGAAAAAAATGCTCGCTATCGTCATGTCCCTGGTTTTAGTCCTTTTGCTTGGTGCATGTTCTACAGAAGGAAATCCCAGTTCCAGCTCTAACCCTTCTTCCGACAGTTCTTCAAGCCAGGCCGAAAAGGAAATTACTGTAGGCGTTACCTTTATGACGCTCAACAGCCCCTTCTTTGAAGCCATGCAAAGAGGCGTCCAGGAAGAAGCGGACAAAAGCGGCGTAAAGGCGGTTATCAGCGACGCACAGCTGAATTCTGCACAGCAGATCAGCAGCGTTGAAAACCTGATTGCCCAAAAAGTAGACGTCATTCTGCTTAATGCGGTTGATTCCAAGGCAGTTGTTCCTGCTGTCGAAGCGGCAAACGAAGCAGGCATTCCTGTTATCTGCCTGGACGTTATGGCAGAAGGCGGCGAAGTCGCTGCTTTCATTGCTTCCAACAATCTGGCGGCAGGTGAAATGGGCGGTGAATTCATCGCGGAGCAGCTTGGCGGCAAGGGCGACGTCGTTATCCTGGACGGCCCTCCCATCAGCTCCTTCCAGGACAGAGCCCAAGGCTTTGAAAACGCACTGAAAAACTACCCGGACATCAACATTGTACAGCATATTAACGCAGTTGAGAACAGCATGACCGCATTTGTCACCGCGGCAGACAACATTCTTTCCGCGCATCCCGACTTAAGCGCCGTTTTGGCGGTCAACGACTACGGTTCAATCGCAGTTGAATCTGCAGTTAAATCTGCGGCCAAAGATTTTGACGTTATCTCCGTCGGCGTGGACGGTATGGAAGACGCTGTAAATGCAATTGTAAACGGTGACATTGTCGCGGGCTCTGTTGCACAGCAGCCTGCAGAAATGGGACGTATCGGTATCCAGACCGCAATCAAGCTGGTAAACGGCGAAACCGTTGAAGAAACCATTGACGTTCCACTGAAAATGCTTACAAAAGAAAACGCAGAAGGCTTTTCCTGGTAAATCGGACAGTAACATGATATTCGGGATGCATGCAAGCGCATGCATCCCGGAGATCCGGGGGTGAACAATGGTATGGCAGTTGAAATTCTAAAAATGGCAGGCGTAACAAAGCGCTTTCCGGGCGTGCTGGCACTCAATAACGTCAATTTTACTTTACAGGAAGGCGAAACGCATGCGCTGGTGGGTGCAAACGGTGCAGGAAAATCTACACTGATCAAAACACTGGCAGGCGTTTATCCGCCCGACAGCGGCACGATTGAACTTCGGGGCGAAAAGCAGGTATTCAAAAGACCAATCGATGCCAAACAAAAAGGCATTGCGGTCATTTATCAGGAATTTACCCTTTTCCCGGATCTGGATGTCGCCAAGAACATTTATTTTGGCATGGAGCCCGTTTACGGCAAAACGGGGCTTGTAAACTGGAAAAAGGTATATTCCCAGGCAAAAAAGCTGATTGAACGCTTTGGCCTGGAGCTGAACATTTATTCAAAAATTAAAGACCTAAGCATTGCGCAGCAGCAAATGGTCGAAATTGCCAAAGCGCTGGCCTGTAACGCAAATATACTTGTAATGGACGAACCCACAGCAACCCTGACTATTTCAGAAGTGGAACGTCTGTTTGAAATTATTGAGGATCTGAAAAAGAAAAACGTATCTATTATCTATATTTCCCACCGTTTGGACGAAGTCGTTCGTATCAGCAACCGCCTGACGGTTTTAAGAAGCGGTACGGTAGTAGGAAGCGCCGTAACCAAGGAAATCACCAAAAACGAAATTGTCAAAATGATGGTAGGGGAAAACATCCACAATGACATTACGCCTAATCCCGTGGTGGAGCAGCCGGTTGTTATGTCTGTAAAAAATATTTCCAACGCATTTATTCACGACATTTCCTTTGATCTTAAAAAAGGGGAAGTTCTGGGTATTGCGGGGCTTGTGGGCGCAGGGCGCACAGAGGTCATGCGCGCACTGTTCGGTGCCGACAAGATACGCTCCGGTGAAATCATTGTCGGCGGAGCAAAGCGCAACATCAACCGCCCAAAGGATGCAATCAACTGCAAAATCGGGCTTTTGCCAGAAAGCAGAAAAGCACAAGGGTTGTTTATGAATTTGAACATACGCAGAAATATTACGATCGTCAATCTTAAAAAATTTATCCGCGGCATATTTATTAACAAAAATAAAGAATGTCAGGAAGCAAAAAAACAAATTGAAACACTGAAAATCGTTACGCCGTCGACAGAATTTCCTGTACTGAACTTAAGCGGCGGCAACCAGCAAAAGGTTGCTTTAGGGAAATGGCTCTGCGCAAATTGCGACATCCTGATTTTGGACGAGCCTACCAGAGGCGTAGATGTCGGCGCGAAAGAAGAGATTTTCCAGGCGGTCAGCGATCTTGCCGCTCAGGGAAAATCCGTTATATTTATTTCTTCTGAGCTTGAAGAGGTTCTGCGGGTAAGCAACCGCATCCTCACCATGTATAAAGGGCATATTACAGCCCAGCTCGACCAGAAAAATGCAGACATGAATCTGATTATGCAATATATTACAGGAGGCGACTCAAATGAACAGCTCGCTTAAAACAAAGCTTATCAATCTTACAAAGCGCCGCGAATTTATCGCTTTTATAGGACTTGCCATTATTTGCGTCGCCTTTAGCTTCAGCAGCGAAAACTTTTTTACCCTGTTTAACATTATGGGCGTTTTGCGCCAGGCTTCTATCAACGCCATTCTTGCTGTCGGCATGACGTTTGTTATTGTTTCCGGCGGTATAGACCTCTCGGTCAGCTCCACTGTATCGCTTTCCGGAACGGTTGCCGCCATTGTAATGGTCAATTTGGGCCTGGGCGTTGTTGCGGGCCTGCTTACCGGATTACTGGTGGGGCTGATCGTCGGCGCAGTCAACGGTATTGTAATTACAAAAGCAAGCGTGCCGCCTATTATTGCCACGCTTGGCACCATGACGGTTGCAAGCGGCCTTGCCCTTGCCGTTACAGGCGGGTATTCCGTGTCCGGCCTGCCCGATGCGTTTGCCTTTTTTGGCCGCGGTAATTTAGGCTTTTTGCCGGTACCGGTTCTGATCGTTGCTTTGATGTATGTAATCGGTCATTTCACCCTGCAAAAAACCAAGTTCGGCGCGTCTGTCTTTGGTGTAGGCGGCAACGAAGAAGCTGCCAGGCTGGCGGGCATTTCTATTGATAAAACCAAGATCGGCGTATATATGCTCAGCGGCGTTATGGCAGCTGTCAGCGGCATGATACTGGCTTCCCGCCTTGATTCCGGGCAACCCATGGCAGGTGACGGACTGGAACTCAACGCCATTGCTGCTGTCGTAATCGGCGGCGCAAGCGTCAACGGCGGTGTTGGCGGTGTAATTGGCAGCCTGATCGGCGCTTTGATTATGAGCGTACTGAACAACGGCTTCGACCTGATCGGCGTAGGCCGGTATTACCAGATGATCTTTACGGGTATCGTCTTAATTCTTGCCGTTGCGATTCAGAAGAAGTCCAAAAACAATTAAACGTAAAATCCCAATATTTTTTAAAGGGGGGATTTTTTATGGGTACAGATATCCGTCTGACCATCCATAATGCCATTGAAAAAAATAAAGCAAGTTATTTTGCATTTTTAAAAGATTTAATTTCATTTGACAGCCGGATTTTAGAAGCCGGAAAATATGGACAGGAAAAAGGTATACAAGACTATTTAAAGCAATACTTTCAAAAATTAGGCGCACAGGTAGACGCCTTTTCCCCGGAAAACGAAAAAATTTGCAAATATGCCGGCTTTAATAAAAACCACACATACGAAAACTGGGAAAATGTTGTTGCCATATTTAAAGGCGCCGGCGGTGGGCGTTCACTTTTAATGAATGGTCATTGCGACATTGTCCCTCCGGGCGATGAATCTGCCTGGACCAGCCCGCCGTTTACCTGTGTAGAACGCAGCGGCCGTCTGTATGGGCGCGGCACGACAGATATGAAGGGCGGGCTGGGCGCGGCCATTTTGGCAGTAAGCCTGCTTAAGGAGCTTTCTATCCCCCTGGCCGGCGACATTATTATCGAATCTGTTATTGACGAAGAGGGCGGCGGCAACGGTACGATCGCCTGCTGCGACAGAGGATACCGCGCCGACGGCGCAATCATCATGGAACCCACCCGCATGGCCGTAATGCCTGCAAACCGCGGCGCGTTTCTTGCCCGCTTTACCGTAACCGGAAGGCAGACGCACGCTGCAACAAAGGGGCTCGGCGTCAACGCAGTTGAAAAGGCAATTAAGCTGATAAACGCCATGAAAGAGGTAGAAACGCACTGGTTAATGACAAAAAAACACCCGCTTTTGTCCAACCCCACCATTAATATAGGGAAAATGGAAGGCGGGCTGGGTGCTTCGATCGTTCCTGAAGCTTGTACGGTTGATTTCGACGTGGAGTTCCTCCCAAGCGAATATGACAAGGATTATCGTTTGATCCCTGTAGACCCACAGGATATAAAAGACGAAATTCAGCGCTGCATAGATTTTGCCTGTGCAGGCGACCCATGGCTTTGCAGCCATCCTGTTACAGTTGACTGGTACCAGGAAACACTTTGTTTTGAAACCGATGCAGAGCATCCTTTTGTACAAACTGCGCTTGAAAGCTGCAGAAAGGTTCTGCCAAGTACAGCGCTTGACGGCCTCCCCTGCGGCTGCGACGGTGCTCCGCTTTTCCATATTGGGAAAATGCCGGTTATTATCATGGGGCCTGGCGATCTGGAAGAGCTGCACACCACAGACGAAAGCATGGATGCAGAAAAATTTTACCAGGCAATTGAAGTGTATGCCAATCTGATCCTGGACTGGGTTGGAACAGCAAAAACGGAAGAAAGAAAAGAAGGTGACAGTTGTGATTACTAAAGAACAATACAACACTGTAAAAGCGCAGGTTATTGCATATTTTGACGCCGCCGGTATCGCTTTAACAGAAGCCGAAAAAGAAAACATAGAGATTGCCGACTTTGGTCTGGAGGATCTGGAACACAGCGCGTTGCAGCTTGTCACATATATTAATACAGACAGGGTGTGCGCAAAGGAAATGGTTCTTTTACCGGGGCAGACCTGCCCGGAACACCGGCATCCTCCCTTTGGAAATTACCCTGGAAAAGAAGAAACCTTCCGTTGCCGCTTTGGCACGGTATATTTGTATGTCGAGGGTGAACCTACACCCTGTCCAAAAGCCACCCCGCCGCAAGCCGACAAGGCGTATTATACGGCTTTTCATGAAATTATCCTGACGCCCGGGGAGCAATATACAATTCCCATCAACACGCGCCACTGGTTCCAGGCGGGCGAAAAAGGCGCCGTGGTTTCAGAATTCAGCACCCCCAGCTTTGATGAAAAAGATATTTTTACCGACCCACGCATCCGCCGCATACCGGAAATTGCAAAGGAGGCATAGCAATGTTTGACGGAAAAATCTGGAAGCAGCAAGCAAATATTATTTGCAAAGTGCTTGAACAAGCGCCTGCTTTTAACAAGGATTTTTTGCTCCCTCCCGAAGAATTTACCGCGCGCCAGCGCAAAGTATGGGATATGCTGCAAAAAGAAGGCTTTGACTGCGGCGTTGTATACGCAGACGAGCATTACTGCGGCGACGTTCCCTATCTTGCCGGAAATCCCAATATTATTGTTGAACCAATCGCAGCCGTACTTTCCAAAAACGGCCTGTATTTTATCGCCGGGCTGGAAAGCGGTATTGTTGCTGAACAGTTTTGCCACCGCTCCGGGGTAAAGATCCGTAAAGTTGATATCTTGCGCGTCGACGACCCGGATTACCCCGGAAACCTGCTGACTCCCTCTGATATTATAGAAGAAGCATGCGGTGGCAAGCCCAAAAACATTGCACTTTTAACGACAAAGGGGGTTTTCCCTCTTGGGCTGTACAACACGCTCAAACGCTATGTGGGGGAAGAAAACATAGGCGATTTGTCAAAAAAGTACTATCAGATAAAATATGAAAAATCCATGCTGGAAATGCAGCTGATTGAAGAAAGCTGCCGAATCAGCGACAGCATGCTTGAAGGTATGCTGCGTATTCTGCGTCCCGGCCTTACAGAAGCGCAGGTCGCTCAGTGGGGCTACTGCATTGCGCATGAGCTGGGCGCGCAGGCAATGGGTTTTCAGGTAATGGTTACAAGCGGCAAAAACAATCGCACCATCGTTGCAGCGGCCTCTAACAGGGTCATTCAGGAAGGCGATGTGGTCCATATAGGCGTTTCTCCCAAACGCGACGGGTTGTGCGGTGCGCAAAGGGCAACCGTCATGTGCGTAAAGAACCCATCCCAGATCACAAAATCTTACCGCACATGGATGGAATTTTTACAGGGCGCATATGCGCATGCGGTTGCAGAATTTGAAAACATTGCAAAAAACAACCTGCCGGGTTATTTACATGAACAATCTATGATTGCATATTATAATCAGGAAGCGCCAAGGCTGCGCGCCCAAACCGGCCTTCCTCTGGAACGCTTCAGCGAACTTAAAGGTTATGTAACGTCGCATAATTCCGGTTACACCGAATGCCAGGAATTTTATGGTGCGCTTTCCTGCGACTTTAAAGACCCGCTTGCAAATACAATGGTACTGATGCTGGACGTGGGCCTTAAAGGATTTTACGACACATGGGCGGACGTTGCAATTCCCGGTCTGGATTACATTGTAATTGAGAAAACCGCCGGAAAGTTTGGCGACCAAGTGCGTATTTTAAACCGTCTTCCTGTCGACTTACAGCAGTTTGTGGGAGAAGCATTTTAAACGTTATGTTATGGGGCGGCGTTACAGGCCGCCCCGTATGTTTTATATAAAAAGGAGGTCTCACAGGCCATGCAAAAAAATACGCTGCTGCGCTATGTGGGCAGCGCCGAGCAGCTTTTTGGGATGAAGGACTATACGATAAACGGCGGTAAGGCCAGCGGTATGCGCGCGATAGAGCTATACAATGCAAACGGCCTGTCCTTTACCGTACTGCCAGACCGCGGTATGGATATTACCGGACTGTCCTTTCAAGGTATAAATTTAAGCTTTTTATCTAAAACCGGGCTTACCGCGCCGCAATTTTTCACAGAGGATAAGGACAAGGGATTTTTCAAAAGCTTTTTTGCCGGCTTTCTGACCACGTGCGGTTTAAGCTATATGGGTGCCCCCTGTCGTGACGGTGAAGAAAACCTGGGCCTGCACGGCGTTATTTCCAACACGCCTGCCTACGAAGTCTGTCCGGAAACGCTTTGGGAAGAAAGCAGCGCTACCCTTACGCTTAGCGGAAAGCTCCGACAGGCGCAGGTATTTGGCGAGCATCTTTTTATGCAGCGCCGCATTGCGCTTGCGGGTGAGGAAAACTGTTTTACAATAGAAGACCGTATAGAAAATCTGGATTTTGCACCGGTTCCATTTATGCTTTTATATCATATCAATTTTGGGTATCCCATGCTTTCACCGCAATGCGAACTGCTTCTCCCCTCGCTGTCTATAACGCCGCGCGACAAGCAGGCAGAAGACGGTTTGTCCACCTCAGATAAAATGACCGAGCCGGTGGATGGCTTTGAAGAACAGGTTTTCTTCCACAAAATGCGCCCGGACCGCCATGGAAAGGTACACGCCATGCTTATAAACCATAAGCTTCTGACGGCCGTGGAGTTGATCTATCCGCTTGCACAGCTTCCCTGCTTTACACAGTGGAAATGTATGAAAAGCGGCGAATATGTACTTGGACTGGAACCGGGGAACTGCCATGTAATGGGAAGAGCCCGTGCAAAAAAAGACGGTACCCTGCAATATTTGCAGCCCGGACAGCAGCAAACCATACGGATAGAAGTAAAAATACACCATTCATTAAAAGAGATCAACCGTGCGCGGGCTGCTTTTGAAGCCTGAAAAAGGAGGACGTTTCAATGAATTACTGCATGGGGATTGACGTTGGTACTTCCGGTGTAAAAGCCGTTCTATACGCAGAAGACGGCGTATTGGTTGCAAGCGCCAGTGAAGGATATGCCATGTACCAGCCGCAAAACGGCTGGGCAGAGCAAAACCCAGAGGATTGGTGGGAAAAAACGGTTTTGGCAATCCGGCGTGTGCTTGCATCCTCTCAGGTAAAGCCAGAGGAAATATCCGGTCTGGGTTTAACCGGTCAAATGCACGGTCTTGTCATGCTTGACCAAAACTGCACAGTCCTGCGCAACGCTATTTTATGGTGCGACCAGCGCACCGCGCAGGAATGCAAAACGCTTACCAGCTTATTTGGGTATGCACAATTGATTGCCGTTACCGCAAACCCTGCGCTTACCGGGTTTACCGCATCAAAAATTTTATGGGTAAAAAAGCATGAACCGGAGCTGTTCTCCAAATGCAGGCATATTTTGCTTCCAAAAGATTATATTCGCTTTTGCTTAACCGGGGATTTTGCCACCGATGTATCAGACGCTTCCGGCATGCAGCTGCTGGATGTAAAAAACAGGTGTTGGTCTGTGGAAATGCTCGACTGCCTTCAGCTAAACCCCTCTATGCTGGCCCGGGTTTACGAATCCCCCCAGCCAACGGGAACAATCAGTAAACAGGCAGCGCAGCTGACGGGGCTTTCCGAACACACAAAGGTTGTTGCAGGCGCGGGTGACAACGCCGCAGCGGCAGTTGGGACAGGCGTCGTCTGTGATAAAAAAGCATTTACAACAATTGGCACCTCAGGTGTTGTTTTCGCTCATACAAACACACTGCATATAGACCCAAATGGCCGCGTACATACATTTTGCTGCGCTGTTCCGGGCGCATGGCACGTAATGGGCGTTACACAGGCCGCGGGCCTTTCACTGAAATGGCTGAAGGAAAATGTGCTGTGCGACTTAAAAGCGTTGGCGCAGCAAAAAGGCACCGGCGTTTACCAGCTTATGGATCATATGGCATTGCAAAGTCCCATCGGTGCAAACCGGCTTTTGTTTTTACCATATCTGATGGGCGAACGCACACCGCATCTCGATCCCGACTGCCGCGGCGTGTTCTTTGGGCTAAGCGCCATGCACACGCGTTCTGACCTGATACGTGCAGTAATGGAGGGCGTTGCCTGCTCCCTGACAGACTGCCTGTCTGTTTTGCAGGAAATGGGAATAAAACCCGACAGCATGGCACTATGCGGCGGCGGCGCAAACAGTCCGGTCTGGCGGCAAATGCTTGCAGATTTGTTTTATTGCAGGGTAAACACCATGCAGGCAAACGAGGGGGCCGCGCAGGGCGCTGCCATTTTAGCCACTGTGGGAAGCGGTCTGTTTAAAACCGTGCAGGATGCCTGCAACGTATTTGTAAAAGAAGGCGAGTTTTTTCCACCCTCTTTGGAAAACGCGCAGCAATACAGCAGGGTATATGCACAGTATAAGGCGTTGTATCCTGCGTTGCGCCCGCTTTTTAAAGATCTTGACAAATTATGACAAACCTTACTTTTTAATAAGCAAACTGATTTTAGATACAACCTCCTCCAATAACCTTTCTCCAAAAAGCCCGGCGCGGGGCATATGCCCCGCGCCGGGCTTTTTGTA
>ENA-UOIV01000042-UOIV01000042.1-human-gut-metagenome-genome-assembly--contig:-C59-NODE-42-length-147670-cov-102.072438_pt1 | contig 147670 bp, 116 predicted proteins | sample MGYA00242333_ERZ723880 | MGnify/ENA metagenome assembly ERZ723880 | reverse complement strand
TTACAACACACATGTGTTCCACTTCGTGTGAATAAGTCATAATTAGCTCTTTTTTAAGTTATAATTAAAAAAAACGTAGTTCTATGTTTTATTAAACGGTCACAAAGGTAGTCGTTTTCTTGCTTTCTGCCAACCGTCTGATTTGACTTTTTTATTAAAAATTAGTAATATAGGATGCTGATTTGGCATATTGCAATCTCTACATTACAATACAATTGCTGCTTTAAGACGATTGTTTTCAATTCGTGTTTCTTTGAATGTTGTGACACCCTGTCACCATACTTGTATAACTTTGCTTACGCGCGCGCAGGAAGAATTTTTTTATATGGATGTTTGATGCGTGCATGTCTCGCGGGCGCGTGAGAAGAGAAGTTGTTCAAGTGTGGTGACAGGGTGTCAAGGAATGCTTTTTGTAGAGTAGAGGTTTGGATTTCCAGCATAGAGGTTTAGCGATCTAACATAGAGGTTTGGCGACATAAAGTTGGACTTTACAATCTCAGGGTTGAGGTTGTGCGATTGTTGTATTGCTGTGCCATTGTTTTTGGTGCTTTCTTTTCTCACTTTCTCTTTTAATTCTTTATCTTTGCCGGTGCATAATAAAAAAATAATAGAGAACAAAATTATGGTAGAAGTGGCGGATAGTGCTTTGCAGCAAGCTGCAGGTGAGGGAATGGATGCTTTCATCCAAGTATTTACGGACGCATATAAAGAGTTGACGGGTGGCGAGCTGACTGCTGAAACAATGCCTTTGCTCACCGGTGAACAACATTCGTTGTTGGCGTATCAGATATTTCGTGACGAACTCATGGAAGGTGGCTTTTGCCAGTTGATACAGAATGGATATGGCGGTTACATCTTTGCCAATCCGTTTGCCAAAGTGATGCGTTTGTGGGGAGTGGGTGATTTAAGCAAACTGGTGTATGCCGCCAAGAAGATATATGACGCCCATCGTGAAGACTTGGAACGTGAGCGCACTGATGATGAATTTATGGCTATGTACGAGCAGTATGAGGTGTTTGATGCACTGGAGGATGAGTTTTTGGAAAAAGAAGAGGAATATACAGCGTTGGTTGCCAGTTATGTAGATGAACATTTAGACTTATTTGCAAAAATAATAAAGTAACGGTTGCAGTATTTTTTAAGTTTCTGCATTTACATTATGTGAATTGAAATTTATATCTTTGCGAACTCTAAAAAATAATGTTTATGAAACAATTGAAATTCTTGATGATTGTATTTGCCCTGATGATGGGCGTTTCTTTTACTTCGTGTATGGGGGAGAGTGATCCTACGGTTAGTCCGGTGACTACATTAAAAGTCGTTTCCACTTATCCTTATACATTTCAATATCCTAATGACGGCTTGAAAATTGTAGCTTCAAATACCAGCGAATTGTTAACTGATAATTCAGTGAATTTAGGATTGGGAGATATTATTTTTCTTCAGTATACTTATAATTCCGAAGAACAGCCTTTGACGAGCGAAACTAAAGAAATAACGGCAAAAGTAACTATTGGAAATAATTGCACCTCAGGTAATACTAGTATAGGAGTACCGGTTGAAAATAATGGTGCCGGTGAACCTTATGAGAATGCTACGATAGTGGAGCTGTTGCCTGCCGGTCAGGGAACAAGGTATTATGATAAGAATACTTTGTTGCTTGGTGTTACTTTCTATGGAGAAAAATCCCCATATAAGCATGATCTCGCGTTGATATATGGTGACGATAATCACAGCGCAGGCGATGCCGGTAAAGATGAAGAAGGGATTATGAAGCTATATCTTCGTCATGTAAATAATGAGGAGAAACCGACAGAGCGATTCAGCATGTATAGAGCTTTTGATTTGAGCCAGTTCCTTGCAGCTTTTGGTGAAACTCCTACCAAGATTAGGATTTATGCCAATGAAACGGATAAGAACGGATCTTATAGTTTGGAAGATGCGAAGAAAGAACTTCAATATGAAGAAATAGATTACAAAAGTATTTTTGAAAAAAAATAATAGTTGAACTATAAAGAATTATTTCATATAGCAATGCAGATGATTTCCTCTCCGGCACGTGCCTGGGAGGAAATTCGTTTGGAAGAGGATAGACGAAAGGTGTTTACAGCTTTTGTCTATCCTATGATTGGTTTATGCGGGCTGTCGGTCTTTATCGGTTCCTTGATGGCGAAAGGGTGGGGTGGTCCGCAAAGCTTTCAATATGCCATGACGCAATGCTGTGCTGTGGCGGTGTCTTTGTTTGGAGGATATTTTCTGGCAGCCTATCTCATCAATGGGTTGCGTGTCCGTATGTTTGCTATGGACAACGATATTCCTTTGACGCAACAGTTTGCCGGCTATGCGCTGGTAGTGCCTTTTTTGCTGAAAATTATTATCGGTATATTGCCTGATTTCAGCATAATAGCTCTGTTGCTTCAATTCTATATCGTATATGTAGTGTGGGAAGGAAGTGCTATTTTGATGAAAATAGCGGAAAAAGACCGTTTGAGGTTCACCATTCTTTCTTCTATTTTGTTAATAGCTTGTCCGGCAGTGATAGAATTCATATTCAATAAGCTGACGGTAGTGCTGAACTGATTGATTTTATGAAACAAGCTCCTGTAAATATTAAAAATAAGCGCGCCACATTCGATTATGAATTGGTAGATACCTATACTGCGGGCATTGTGCTCACCGGTACGGAGATCAAGTCCATCCGTCTGGGAAAAGCAAGTCTGGTGGACACGTTCTGCTACTTTGCCAATGGTGAACTGTGGGTGAAGAACATGCATATTGCCGAGTATTTTTATGGCTCGTACAATAACCATAATGCACGCAGGGAGCGTAAACTTCTGTTGACTAAAAAAGAACTGGATAAGCTGCAGCGCGGTTCGAAAGATCCCGGATTCACGATGATTCCCGTCCGTCTGTTCATCAATGAAAAAGGGCTGGCAAAGGTAGTGGTCGCTTTGGCAAAGGGTAAAAAGCAATATGACAAGCGTGAGGCTTTGAAAGAAAAAGATGATAAGCGCGATATGGCGCGTATGTTCAAGAGGTGAGTTTAATGTACCGCATTACCACATTATATTTATGAGTAGACTTGAAGGTTTGGTGCGTGAGCGCATCCTTATCCTGGACGGTGCTATGGGCACCATGATACAACAGTACAACTTGACGGAAGAAGACTTCCGCGGAGAACGTTTTGCACAAATTCCCGGACAACTGAAAGGTAATAATGACATACTCTGTCTGACACGTCCGGATGTGATACGGGATATTCACCGTAAATATCTTGCGGCAGGTGCAGACATCATCGAAACCAATACCTTCAGTTCTACAAGCGTCAGCATGGCCGATTATCACGTGCAGGACTATGTTCGTGAGATTAATCTTGCCGCTGTGAAACTGGCGCGTGAGGTTGCTGATGAATTCACTGCCTTAACCCCTGATAAACCGCGATTTGTAGCAGGCTCTGTCGGTCCCACTAATAAGACCTGCTCCATGAGTCCGGATGTCAACAATCCGGCTTTTCGTGCACTGACTTACGACGAACTGGTCATAGCCTATCGCGAACAGATGGAAGCGATGCTCGAAGCCGGTGTAGATGCGTTGCTGATTGAAACCATTTTTGATACGTTGAATGCGAAAGCGGCCATATATGCCGCGAAGCAGGCAATGAATGTTGCCGGTATCCGGATTCCGTTGATGCTGTCCGTAACGGTGTCCGATATAGCCGGGCGTACTTTGTCCGGACAGACGTTGGATGCATTTCTGGCTTCAGTGCAACATGCGGATATCTTTTCCATAGGGCTCAACTGCTCTTTCGGAGCTCGCCAGTTGAAGCCTTTTCTCGAACAACTTGCCGCCCGCGCACCTTATTATGTCAGTGCCTACCCCAATGCGGGCCTGCCCAACAGTCTTGGCACGTACGATCAGACTCCTGCTGAAATGGCGGCTGAGATTAAAGAATATATCCATGAGGGATTAGTAAATATAGTAGGCGGTTGTTGCGGCACGACCGATGAATATATTGCTGCCTATTCATCTTTAATAGACGGAGTTGTACCACGTATACCGGTTGGTAAGCCCGATTGTCTCTGGCTCTCCGGTCTGGAGCTGTTGGAGGTGAGGCCGGAGAATAATTTTGTCAATGTGGGTGAGCGTTGCAATGTTGCCGGTTCACGTAAGTTTTTGCGCTTAATCAATGAGAAGAAATATGACGAAGCGCTAAGTATTGCCCGCCAGCAGGTGGAAGACGGTGCACAGGTCATTGACATAAATATGGATGACGGACTGCTGGATGCGGAACAGGAAATGACAACTTTTCTTCACCTGATAGCTTCCGAGCCTGAAATCGCTCGTGTTCCCGTAATGATAGACTCCTCCAAATGGGATGTGATAGTTGCAGGACTGAAATGTGTGCAAGGCAAGTCTATTGTCAATTCCATTTCCTTGAAGGAAGGAGAAGAAACGTTTCTTGAGCATGCCCGCACTGTGAAGGAGTATGGTGCTGCTGCAATAGTGATGGCTTTTGACGAACGGGGGCAGGCAGATACTTACGAACGTAGAATCGAGGTATGCGAACGTGCTTATCGTTTGTTGGTGGACAAAGTCGGCTTTAACCCACATGACATCATTTTTGATCCGAATGTGCTTGCAGTGGCTACGGGTATGGACGAGCATAATAATTATGCGGTAGACTTTATTCGCGCCACCGGTTGGATACGTAAGAATCTGCCCGGTGCTCATGTCAGTGGCGGAGTCAGTAACCTATCGTTCTCATTTCGAGGCAATAACTATATTCGTGAAGCGATGCATGCGGTGTTTCTGTATCATGCTATTCGTGAGGGAATGGATATGGGCATTGTGAATCCTGCAACTTCCGTACTTTATACAGATATACCGGCCGATATTTTGGAACGCATAGAAGATGTTGTTCTTAATCGTCGTGCAGATGCTGCGGAGCGATTGATTGAAACGGCCGAAAGGTTGAAAGCGGAAGCGGATGCCGCTAAAGTTTCCGCTTCAAACGGTGACTCCCTGCTTTCGGCTTCCGGTTCCCGGTTCCAATGGCGGGAAGGTGCGGTGGAGGAACGCTTGAAGTATGCTCTGACAAAAGGTGTTGGTGATTATCTGGAAGAAGACCTTGCCGAGGCTTTAAATGCTTATCCGAAAGCTGTGGATATTATTGAAGGCCCGTTGATGGCGGGAATGAATCACGTTGGCGATCTGTTCGGTGCGGGCAAGATGTTTCTTCCACAAGTTGTTAAGACGGCGCGTACTATGAAGAAAGCGGTGGCTATCCTTCAGCCGGTTATTGAATCGGAGAAGCAAGCGGGGGCCGCTTCTGCCGGTAAAGTGCTGCTTGCTACGGTGAAAGGAGATGTACACGATATCGGAAAGAATATTGTTGCCGTAGTGATGGCTTGCAACGGATATGAGATAATCGACCTGGGCGTAATGGTTCCTGCCGAAACGATTGTGCAGCGTGCCATAGAAGAAAAGGCCGATATGATTGGGCTGAGCGGACTCATCACTCCTTCACTGGACGAAATGGTGCACGTTGCCATGGAACTGGAAAAAGCGGGGCTTGACATTCCGTTGTTGATTGGCGGAGCCACTACGTCTCCGTTACATACGGCGTTGAAGATTGCTCCGGTTTATCATGCTCCGGTTGTTCATTTGAAAGATGCTTCGCAGAATGCATCAATAGCAGCCCGCCTGATGAATCCTAATCAAAAGGAAGAATTAGCGAAGAATCTTTTTACCGAATATCAGCGGTTGCGCGAGAAAAATCAGGAGAGGCAGGTCGAGACGGTATCTCTTGAAGAGGCAAAAGCTAATCGATTGAAATTGTTTTAAGATTTTCATCACAGAGAGGACAGCATTTTTTATGCCTTCTTATGTCCTCCTTTATGAATCAGCTTTTAATCTTTTTCTTATATTGCTCAAATCTTGCCGTAATATCCCGTACGAAGTTATACGTCTCTATGCCGCGGAAATAACCGTTCTTGCAGACCGGGTCGGTGAAGTATTCCTCATTGCTTTTCAGTAGGATGAAGTTTTCTACATTGTCTCGCCAGACATATTTGTTTTTCCCGTATTTCTCCGCCAATGCCATGGCGTCGAGCACATGTCCGATGCCGGAATTATAGGATGCCAATACGAAGTTGATCCGTTCGTCTGGGGGTATTGCGGAGAAGCTCCTGGCAGTGGCGGCAATGTATTTGGTTGCGGCTTTGATGCTCTCTTCCGGGTTTTGTTCTTTTCCGGGGGGCATTCCCATGGCGCGGGCTGTGGCAGGCATTAGTTGCATTAATCCCTTAGCACCTGCCCATGAAACAGCTGTGGTGTCGAAGTTGGACTCAGTATAGGCCAAAGAGGCCAGCAGTCGCCAGTCCCAATCTATTTCGGGGGCATACTTTTTAAAAAGGTGGTCGAAGTGTGATATTTTTCCTTCCCGCAGAGACAGGATAGGAGAATGAGGAATGGCCTTGCTGATTTCAAAATATCGTTTCATACTTGCTGTGTAAGCAGGAGAGGTCATGTTGTCTTTATGCCATTTGTTGGCGGCTTCCGCCAATTGCGGGCAATCGTTGCGTACAGCCCACGAAGCTCGTTGGTCGAAGCTGATGGACAGCCCGATATTCAGGTTGGAATAATAGGTGGTATTCAGCCGGGCTATATCATTGTCTGCTACGGTATAGGAAATCTTACCCTGCGAGACTTGCATGATCAGGTCTTCTATTGTGATGCTGTCATTGCTCACCTTATGAATGTGGATGCCTCCTCCCAATTCCTTGTCCAAATTGACAAGCCGTTCATAATACTTTCCGGGTTTTACGTACACATCTTTGCCAATGAGTTCCGTTACGTCTTTCAGTGGTTTGATGCCCCTGCCGGTGCGCTGTACGATGACTTGATGCGTAATCACTTCCTCGCCGCAATAAATCAGGCTGTCTTTCCACTCTTTCGTTATGGGTAAGTTATAGGCTATGAGATCGCCCTCACCGGCAAGGAGCTTGCTGATAAGGTCGCGTACGCTTCCGGCAACCTTGATCTTCAATTTGACACCGAGGCTTTGGGCAAACTGCTCACTCAATTCATATTGAAATCCCATGTCCTGCCCGCGATAGATAAAATAGGATGTAGAGCTGTATAAAGTCAGTACTACCAGTTCACCACTGTCCTTTATCTGCTGCAAATCGGTGCTCTTTTCCTGCTTATGGGCGGAGTTACGATCGCCGCGGCATCCCATGACACTGCAAAGCAATACTATTGCAATGAGCAACTGGCAGTGAAAAACCGGCAGTTTGCGTGTGGCAGGGGAGGTGCTGTCGGGCATACTATACGGAATTGAGTTACTTATAAGTGCTTTTTGATGTACATCGTCAGAATATCAATTGCCACTTGGTTGTTTCCACCCTCCGGCACGATGAGATCGGCGTATCGTTTGCAAGGCTCTATGAATTGCAGATGCATCGGCTTCAGGATGCGGGTATAACGCTCCATTACGGCTTCAGCGGTACGGCCGCGCTCTATGACATCACGTTGGATGACACGAATAAGGCGTTCGTCGGGATCTGCGTCGACAAAAATTCTAAGATCCATCATGCCGCGCAGCTTTTTGTCGCATAGGGCAAGGATGCCTTCAATGATGATGACTTCCCGCGGCTCGATGTGGATTGTTTCGGGCTGGCGGGTGCAAGTCAGATAGGAATAAGTGGGCTGTTCGATGCTCTTACCTTCGCGCAGCATGGATACGTGTTTGGACAGAAGCCCCCAGTCGAAAGCGTCCGGGTGGTCGAAATTAATGTTCTGCCGTTCTTCTACGGGTACATGGCTGCTGTCTTTGTAGTAGGAGTCCTGAGGTAATAGAACCACTTCACCTGCCGGCAGACTTTCAATGATTTTACGTACGACGGTGGTCTTTCCCGACCCGGTTCCGCCTGCAATTCCTATTATTAACATCCGTTTAAGTGTATATTTAAAACAAAACGAGTATTTTTGCGGTTTTAAAAAGCAACCGTTTCGGTTGACAAATATAGATATAAATCATTTAAATAACAAAGTTATGGTAAAGCATATTGTATTATTTAAGCTGAAAGATGAAGTTCCTGCTGACGAAAAGTTAGTTGCAATGAATAATTTTAAGAAGGCCATCGAAGCGCTTCCTGCCAAAATATCCGTTATCCGTAAGATTGAAGTCGGGTTGAATATCAATCCTGCCGAAACTTGGAGCATTGCCCTTTACAGTGAATTTGATACGTTGGACGATGTGAAGTTCTACGCTGTGCACCCCGATCATGTGGCTGCCGGCAAGCTCATTGCAGAGGTCAAAGAAAGTCGTGCTTGCGTGGACTATGAAGTATAAATTGAAAAAACAGAAAGAAAAAAAGATGAAGAAAAGTATATTCTCCATTCTATTGTTGCTCTTCACCTTGGCGGTGCAGGCGCAGATACAGGAACCTGTCAAGTTTAAGTCGGAGTTAAGGACTTTGCAGGCAGGCGAAGCAGAGGTGATATTTACCGGAACTATTGACAAAGGCTGGCATGTGTATTCTACGGACTTGGGAGAGGGCGGCCCTATCTCGGCAACGTTCAATGTTGAAGACATTTCGGGTGCGGAACTTGTCGGGAAACTAAAACCGGTGGGGAAAGAAATCGCCGCATTCGACAAACTGTTCGAAATGAAAGTGCGCTATTTTGCAAATTCCGTTCAGTTTGTGCAGAAGCTGAAGCTGACCGGTGGCGCATACAAGGTGGAAGGTTATCTGGAATATGGTGCTTGTAATGACGAAAACTGCTTGCCGCCTACACAAGTGCCGTTCAAATTTTCGGGTAATGCAGAAGGTGCGGCTGCTAACGAACCGGTAGCTGATGCAACCGCAGATATGGCTATTATTGGTGGGGCAGAAGGAACTACCGGAATAAATGTATCCGATAAAGGCACTGTTGATCTTTGGAAACCGGTTGTCAACGAATTGAGAGCGTTGGGTGAAACTACCTCGCAAGAAGATATGTCTTGGATTTATATCTTTATAACCGGGTTTGTAGGTGGTCTGTTAGCATTGTTCACGCCTTGCGTATGGCCTATTATCCCGATGACTGTCAGCTTCTTCCTGAAACGCAGTAAAGATAAGAAGAAAGGTATCCGGGACGCTTGGACGTATGGCGCATCCATTGTTGTGATATACGTAGGCTTGGGACTGTTGGTCACCGGGCTTTTTGGCGCTAACGCTTTGAACTCATTGTCTACGAATGCTGTTTTCAATATCTTTTTCTTCTTGATGCTGGTAGTATTTGCAGCTTCTTTCTTTGGCGCTTTTGAAATAACCCTCCCCTCCAAGTGGAGTAATGCGGTAGACTCTAAAGCGGAAAAGACAGGCGGCTTGCTTAGTATCTTCTTAATGGCATTTACACTGTCGCTGGTGTCATTCTCTTGTACGGGACCCATTATCGGCTTTTTGCTTGTACAGGTTTCCACTACCGGTAATATGATAGCTCCGGCCATCGGAATGTTAGGTTTTGCCATTGCTTTGGCATTGCCGTTTACGCTGTTTGCGTTGTTCCCCTCTTGGCTGAAGTCCATGCCTAAATCCGGCGGTTGGATGAATGTGATCAAGGTGACGCTCGGTTTCTTGGAACTGGCATTTGCTTTGAAATTCCTTTCCGTAGCCGATCTGGCTTACGGCTGGCGTATTCTCGACCGCGAAACATTCCTTGCTTTATGGATTGTACTGTTTGCTTTGCTGGGTTTCTATCTGCTGGGCAAAATCAAATTCCCGCATGATGATGACGATGCAAAGGTCAGTGTGCCCCGTTTCTTCATGGCATTAGCTTCGTTGGCATTTGCCGTATATATGCTTCCCGGTTTGTGGGGAGCGCCGTTGAAGGCTGTCAGTGCTTTTGCACCACCCATGCAGACACAGGATTTCAATCTTTATAATAATGAGGTGCATGCCAAGTTCGATGATTATGATCTCGGCATGGAATATGCCCGCCAGCATGGCAAACCTGTGATGTTGGACTTTACGGGTTACGGTTGTGTGAACTGTCGTAAAATGGAGCTCGCCGTATGGACGGATCCGAAAGTAAGCGATATCATCAATAATGACTATGTGCTCATCACGCTCTACGTAGACAATAAGACTCCGCTTTCTTCGCCGGTGAAAATTACGGAGAACGGTACGGAGCGCACATTACGTACGGTGGGAGATAAGTGGAGCTATTTGCAACGCGTCAAGTTCGGCGCGAATGCACAGCCTTTCTATGTGCTGATTAACAATGAAGGCGAACCGCTCAACAAGTCGTATTCGTACGATGAAAGCATTCCAAAGTACATTGAGTTTTTACAGACAGGATTGGAAAACTACAAAAAGGAAAGATAATAGACTGAATCGGAGAAAGGATGCTGTATAAGCGTCCTTTTTTCATAATCCATTTTTTTATTTATGAAACACATTATTGACATTGACACTTGGGAACGTCGTGACAATTACGGCTTCTTCCGTACATATCTAAATTCTTGGTATTCGGTGACCACCGAAATAGACTGCACAGAGGCCAGCGCTGCGGCAAGGCGGTCTGGACATTCTTTTTTCCTTTATTACTTGTATGCCGTTCTCCGTTCGGCCAATGAAGTGAACGAACTCCGTTACCGCACAGACAAGAACGGGCAGGTTGTTTTCCACGACCGGGTAGATATCATTTCTCCGATAGCGGTTCCGGGAAAGACTTTTTATACAGTCCGTATCCCTTATCACGAAAATTTCGAACGCTTTTATGCCGAAGCGCATGCGCTGATTACGGATATTCCTGAAAACGGAGATCCTTATCATGCGGAAAAAGAGCTGATGCAGCAGGGCGATTACGACGTGGTGCACTTGAGTGCAGTTCCCAAAATGTTCTTCACGTCCATCACCTACACTGTTGCCGAAGCCGGCAACGGTTGCAGTCATCCGCTGATGACCGTCGGTAAGGTTGTTCCTCGCGGGGAGCGGCTGGTTTTTCCACTTTCCATTTATGTGAATCATGCGTTTGTGGACGGTTCGCATCTGGCTTCTTTCTTTGGGAAGATAGAGAAGTATCTGAAAGAAGTGTAATATTACAGAATTATTACAGAATTAATCTTTAGCTTTGCACGTGTAAAACTAAATGTGAGATGATATATACTGGGATAATTATGATAAGAAAGCCTTTCTGTACATGGAGAATTTGTAGTTTATTGGCAGCGCTATTCTTTATTGTGCCGGTCTCTCTGCATGCGCAGAAGCGAGACTTTACAACATGGGCAAGTACCGGTTTTAAGTATAAGGTAAATCCTGCATTTACGCTCTCCGGAAAATTGGAATGGCGCACAAAGGATGATCTTGACAAGACCGACCGTTGGGGGCTGGAGGCCGGCGGGGCATACTCTGTACTTCCTTTTCTGAAAATAGCTGCGGGCTATGAAGTGCATTATCGCAATCGCGGGGAAGCCGGTTGGAAGTTTCGTCACCGCTATCATTTTGACGGAACGCTATCCACGCGTGTGCACAGGCTGAAGGTCTCACTACGGGAGCGTTTTCAACATACTTTCGATAGCAATAATGATGAACTGCGTTGGCGCTCACGTGTCAAGCTGGCTTATGACATCCCCAAATGCAAGATAGAGCCTTACGCTTCTGTTGAGATGTACAACGGATTGAATCGTGGAGAGAAGTTTGATGTACAACGCATGCGCTATCGCGGCGGGGTAGCCCTCCCACTTTCTTCCGATTGGGAAGCGGATGTCTTTTATTGCCGACAATGGGAGAGTAAGGCACGAAAAGATATAGTAGGAGTGGCTTGCACTTATTCTTTCTGATAACAGCCGGGTTACTGCCGTTTTTTCTTGCGGTGCTCTTTTTTCAAACAGAAGTTGAATCCTGCATATACTTGCAGTGTTCCGAATCCGTTGTTCAATGAAAAGTTATTCCGGTAGTAGTCGTAAGTTCTGCCTACGAATGAAGTGCCTACGAAATATTTACTGTTGTTATACACTACGCCTGCGCGTAGGATGAAGTCTATATTGAAATTCCTGTACCAGTCGTCTTTTTCTCCTTCCGCTTTGTTGATACGTGAGGTTTTGTAGGCCACTGCGGGATTGAGCGAGAGGCAGGCAAGGCAGTTGCGTGCGAATACCCAGTTGTAGGCATAACCGAAGTTGAGGCTGATATTGGTATATTTTATATGGTCCACTTTCATACCCGGGTTCATCGTTTCCCGGATGATATCGGGCAGCTTGGTGTAGTCAAAATCCAGATTGTGTGTGGATACGGAGAATCCGGTAATGAAAGATCCTGCGTTGCGCCGTTGATTGGTGGATTGGCTGAAAGCGGCGGGATAAGAAAAACGCCGGTTGTTGAAAATGTAATATAGGTTCAGTCCTTTCATTTTCACTTTCAGTCCGTCGAAGTCTTCAGAGTAATCGGTGGGTATGCGGTCGGAAAAACCTGTAACGTCGTGTATTTTGTAAGAGTTACCCGTACGGCGGTAGATAATATCCACTCCTAATTTGGAACTGTATAAGCTGAGGTCGAATTCCGTTCCTCTTTTTTTCCCGCTTTTCTTTCCGTAAAGGCCGTCTGCGTCAATGGCCCAACCCAGAAAAATCCAGCGCCAACCAAAGTAAACTCCTATTTTGTTATGAGGTTTGGGCGAGAACCGCAGGCGTTGGGGTTCAGGAGTAGCGCTTCCTACGGAATAGTATTCATAATTGGTGAAGTGGTCCAGCATTAAGGCATAGTTGTATCGGTTGGGACTGATGTATGTAGTGTCGAAATCGCTGAAATTAAGGAACTTCTTCATGATTCTTCTGAAATTTCCCGTACGTTTGCAGACCGAACTGTCGGGTGTGACAAAAGTGCTTCCTTCATTTTGGGCAAACAAAGAAAGTGTCAATAACATACCTATGCAAAAGCTAATCCCTCTGGGCATCCTATTATGCTTTGTTGTTACGAAGATATGAAATTTCCATCTAATAAAGAACGTAATATCTTCTTTTCCTTTTTTATTTCCCGAATTTTACATAGGTTTGCAACATCATAATAATGCTTTTGTGGCAGAAATATATAAAAAAGAGATAAGTTATTGATTGTCAGAATTGGAATCTGACCGCACATCGTAATAGGTTACGAATCAGTTATATACAGAATGTTTCGGATTTCTGTGCGTTGTATAGTGGATGCCGACCGCATGAAGGGGCAGATAGAGGAGAACTACAACCGCATCAAGGCAGAAGTGAAGCAGATTGTGGCAGACGAACTGAAATGTATTGCCGACGACCCGGAACTGGCGACCTGTTACAACAGAAAGAGTAAATCCAATTTCCTATATAGAATAAAGTATAGGACAACGACGGCAACAACTTTTTGAAGGTTGCTGCCGTTTTCTGTTATATTATTATTCGATGCCCTTCTTCGAGTGTTGCAACACGTAAAATGCTTTTTGCCTTTCAATCTCATTGCGCAACTCTTCCTCCGTAGGCATATACAACATATATTTGGAAGCGAAAAGTTGGTTATTGTCATGCAGCACAGAGTATCGGGCAATATCCTCGTCCGTCTCCGAACAAAGGACTATGCCAATGTTTGGGTTATCCCCTTCGCTGCGCATAAGCTCGTCATACATTCGCACATACATATCCATTTGCCCTACATCCTGATGGGTTATGGGATTCGTTTTCAAGTCGATAAGGACGAAACATTTTAATAAATAATTATAAAAGACAAGGTCTATATAGTAGTCTTTCTTCTCTGTACGCACCAGCTTTTGCCGCGTTACATACGAAAATCCTTTTCCGAGCTCAAGTAAGAAACGTTGTAAGTTGCCGATGATTGCCGATTCCAATTTCGACTCGGTAAAGTCGGTATTAGGAGATAATCCGATAAACTCCGCTACCGTCGGATTTTTGATGAACTCTAATTTGTCCTGCTGATACGGAAGCGTGAGTGACTTCATTTCATTTTCTACTTTTCCCTTATCATGCGAGAGTAATAAGCGTTCGTAATATTGTGAACCGATATTGCGATCCAGCGTCCGGTAACTCCACATCTGTTCTTGCGCTTCTTTCAGATACCATGCACGGGCTTCGGGATTGGAAACCTGAATCAACCGCTTATAATGCGACCAACTCAATATTCGCCACGGTGTAGCGAATATTTTTGGAAAGGTATTGTAAAACTGTCGGTAATAGTATAGGGAGCCGGTAGAGAAGCCCTTTCCGAACTCCTTTGTCAGTTCTGCCGATAATTCTTTAAGTAATTGTTTCCCGTAATCAGCGCGTTCTTTTCCCTGCTGTTCCTCTTCCACAATACGCTTGCCCATTTGCCAATAGGCTTCCACCATTGCCGAATTGATGGCGGAATAGGCTTTCTGCCGGGCTTCGGCTACAATCTGTTTGATTTCACGAATGAAACTTGCACTATGCAAAGGTATATTGTTATCTTTTCGATGAATGTGGTGGCTCTCTGCCTCTTCCTGCTTGTTCCCGGTGTACACTTTTGGCTGGATGCTTTGTCCATGGTGCTTTTCGGGCTTGGTATCGGTGTGCTGATTTGCTTTTTGGGTGGCTTGATGGCTGTTGACATTGCTCCCCGCACAGCTTCGGGTGCAGCTTTGGGTGTGGTTGGCATTGCGAGTTATATCGGTGCGGGTTTGCAGGATGTGATGAGTGGTGTACTGATTGAGGGTAATAAGCATGTTGTCAACGGTGTTGAAGTTTATGACTTCACTTATATCAACTGGTTCTGGATAGGGGCGGCATTGATGTCTGTATTGTTGGCATTGCTGGTGTGGAATGCGAGAAGCAAGGAATAGAAGCTATTATTCTAAAAATTTGTATATTCCATTTGGAATTACTAATATTGTAACTTGTTAACCGACTTCGGAACTTCAAGTAGTTGTAACATTGTTGAAAAATGTACATCTTACTTTTGCATCCGAAAAAACAGAGACAATATGATGGAATTCATGGATGAAGCGTTATTACTGTCCGAAATCAGGAAAGATAACGAAGACGCTTTTGCTTTTCTTTTCAAGAAATCTTTTCCGCGTTTGCTTGGATATGCTGTCCGTTTTGTAGAGAATGAGGAAGTTGCATTGGATATTGTTCAGGAATGTTTCCTGAACTTCTGGGAGAAGCGTAATCTCCTGGTTGCTGTATCCGTAACTTCCTTACTGTTTGCTATGGTACGGAATAGTTGCCTGAACTACTTGAAGCATGAGGCGGTGGTGGAAAAGCACCGGATAGAGTATTTGGCTAAGGTGGGGGGAGAAGAACGGCTGTACTACGCCGACTTTGCACCCGATGCTGGATACGGGCTGCTGTATGAAGAGTTGGAGCAGCAGATAAAGTCGGTGATAGATAATTTGCCCGAACGTTGTCGTGAGGTATTTGTCCTAAGCAGGTTTGAGAATTTAAAAAATAGGGAAATCGCCGAGCAGTTGCGAATATCGACTACTGCGGTGGAGAAGCAGATAGCCAAAGCTTTGGATATCTTTGCCCGGCATTTTAAGGAGAAATACCCGATGGACGTCTGTATCGTCGTTTTGGCATGGCTTATCGATTGTAAATGAGAACGTAGGGATAAACATTATAAGTAGAAAAAGAAAAATTTTCTGCTTTTTTTATTTATAGAAGGTTGGGTAAGTTATTTTTCAGTTGTTTTATCTTATAGAAAGCAGAAGTTATGAAGGAAGTAGAAACAGATATGCGTGAGGCGGCGGTTCGTTATTTTGAAGGATGTCTGTCGGCACAGGATGAAGAACGGTTGTATCGTTTCATTCAGGAGAGTGGTGGTAACTATTCATTGTTCAAGGAATGGGAACGTCAATGGTTGGAAACATCTGTGGCGAATGAAAGGACTGAATTCGAATGGGAGAAGCTGCAAGCAAGATTGCATACCCGGAAAGCGGTAACTCCGATGTTGCTGCCCGGTGTGGGAGCTTTCTGGAGGAAGATAGCTGCTGTTGTGGCCATTGTTATCCTTACTGCCGGAGCAACACTGGGAATAGGCTATACGGTGACATGCCTGCAACCTGAAACGTACTTTACGCTGGAAGTGCCTTTCGGGGAGAAAAGCAAGATAACGTTGTCCGACGGAACAAATGTCTGGCTGAACTCAGGTTCTAAGTTAATATATTCCAATAGGTTTGATAAGGAGAACCGGGTGGTGAAGTTGGAAGGTGAAGGCTATTTTGAAGTTACCCGGCACGAAGGTATTCCGTTTAAGGTGGAAACGCCTGCGTATGCGGTGTTGGTGAAAGGCACGAAGTTCAATGTTTCTGCTTATTCGGGTGATCCGTACGTAACGACTACGTTGCTTGAAGGGAAAGTGGAACTTCTGCACGAAAAGAATATTTATAAGATAGTTCCGGGGGAATCTATGCGTCTCAATGTAGCAACCGGAAGATTGCAAAAAACAAAAGTTGATGCCACGCATTCTACGGCATGGTTGAAAAATCAGGTGGAATTTGAACGCATTACGCTGAAAGAACTGGCCATGAAACTTTCGCGGCAGTATAATGTTCAGATAAGGATTGCGTCTGAAGCACTTGGCAGCAAAGCTTTTCGTATCTCGCTCCGTAACCGGGAGACAATAGGCGAGGTGATGAAAGCGCTGCAAGAGATTATGCCTGTCACTATTGAATATAAGGAAGATAATATATATATTAAGGAATAAAACATGTTTTTGCTCTCTGTTTTTGGACGCAAATACAGGAGCTTGGTTCAACCTTTAAAATTAAGTACTATGTCTGAAAGCGATAAGCGGACTAAAGTTTTATTGTAAAAACAATTCTAATTCTGACAACATGAGAAAAAAAGTAAGTAGGCTACTTTTATATGTAGCCCTATGCACTGTTTGTGCCGTCACGAAAGCACAGAATGTGAGTAAAAGTTTTGAAAACCAGTCTCTTAAAAGTGTTCTCACTGAGATAGAACATCAAACGGGATTGTCTATTATCTATGAACTGAAAGAGGTAGATGAAACGAAAAAAATTACCGGCTATTTTAAGAATACACCGGTGGAACAAGTCCTTTCGGAAATTCTGGACAAAGATTTGACTTTTACGATCCGGAATAAAATGATTCTACTGTCCAAAAGGAAGAACGAGAAACGGCAGCAAGAGGGGGTAAAGCGGGTCACCGGTAAAGTGATAGACGAAAAGGGAGAAGCGGTAATCGGTGCAACCGTATTAGTGAAGGGCACTACGAATGGAACGATAACAGACGTAGATGGAATTTTTACTTTGGACAATGTGCCGTCCGATGCGTTGATTGCTATATCTTATATCGGCTATCAAGACCGGGAGTTGTCGGTGAAAGACAAACAATCTGTCAACGTTACCTTATCCGAGGATTCCAAACAGCTGGATGAGGTTGTGGTGGTGGGTTACGGTAGTGTGAAGAAACGCGACCTGACAGGCTCTGTGGCTTCTTTGAATGCTGAAACCATATCTGCCGTACCGGCTACTACGGCCGCAGAGGCTTTGCAAGGACGCGCCTCAGGAGTTGTGGTATCTACGTCGAACTGGTCGCCGGGTTCATCGCCTTCTGTGTTGATTCGCGGAAAGCGTTCCATTAATGCCAGCAATGATCCGCTGTTTGTAATAGACGGTATTCCGGTGACAGGGGGGATGGGCGAGATTAGTCCGGCAGATATTGAATCCATGGAAGTGCTTAAAGATGCTTCGGCAACGGCTATTTACGGTTCGCGCGGTGCTAACGGCGTTATCTTGATAACTACCAAGCAGGGTAAAGAGGGAAGAACGCATGTAGACTACAACGGATATGTGGGAATACAGACCATACAGAACAAACTGGAGATGATGAATGGTGCCGAATATGCAGAATATACGCGCGAGGCATACAGAAATAGCACAGGATCCAATAAATACTTGTCAGATGTTCCCGATAAAGAGTTGGATATGCTGTTACCTATGTTTAAGCAAGATGCCTATGTGCTCGAATCTGTGATGATGGCATACGATGAGAACGGGAACTATGATCCGTCCAAAGTCCGTTCATTTGATTGGTTCGACCAAGTTACCCGTACCGGTATCATTACAGATCATCAGGTGAATGTAAGAGGTGGTGGAACAAAGACAAACTTCATGGCCTCAGCTACTTACAATAAGAATGACGGTATTATGAAAGATCAGAACTATGAACGGTTCTCCATTCGCTTCAATCTCAATCACAAAATAAATGAATATATAAGGATAGGCGGGCAGACACAATATTCTCATTCCGTACAAAATCGTGGAAGCGGTATGGAAGAAGATATGTACTTGTATCGCATCACTCCGCTCGGAAAATTTCAGAATGAGGACGGAACATATCCCGGATTGGTGGGCGGTGACTCGCAAATGTATAATCCATTGATGAATATGGTGGACGGAGCCGTAGATCGTCCGCTGAAGAACAGCCGTTTCTTGGGCAGTTACTTTGCCGATATTAAACTTCCGGTGAAAGGGCTTACTTTCCGTTCAAATCTGGGTATAGACTCTCGAACGGAACAGAATTATGAATATTTCGCTTCCGCTACTACCGAACGTCAGTTGGGAAACTCTTTTGCTTCTAACTCCGTAGTTAAATATACGATGATGACGTGGGAAAACTACTTTTCGTACAATCGTGATTTTAATAAAAAACATTCATTAGGCGTGACACTGTTGCAATCTATTCAACAGGATTTGCAGGAAGACCTTAGTGGGAAAGTGCAGAAATTGCCTTCTGACATCTTGAAGTATTACGACTTGGCTTCCGGACTGATGATTGACGGGGTGGGAAGTGACTACATAAAATGGAATATGGCTTCTTTTATGGGACGTGTCAATTATGGCTATATGGGGCGTTATCTGTTAACGTTATCTGCCCGTTATGACGGTTCTTCCAGACTTGCCGAGGGGCATAAATGGGTGCTTTTCCCTTCTGCTGCATTGGCTTGGCGCATCAGTGACGAACCGTTTATGAAAGATCTTGTTTGGTTGGATAACCTGAAATTGCGTGTCGGTTACGGAAAGACCGGTAATTCTGCGGTCAGCCCGTATCAGACCAAGGGGCAACTGGCTTTGCGACATTATGTGTTCAATAATGGGAGTTCGGAATATATAGGCTATGCTCCTTCCGTTATGGCAAATGACCAGCTCACTTGGGAGACCACTGACCAATGGAATGTAGGTGTGGATTTCGGTTTCTTGAAGAACCGTATTAACGGTACTGTTGAGTTCTATCTGCAGAATACGAAAGATTTGTTGCTCAAACGCCAATTACCTGTTGTTTCGGGCTTCTCCAGCGTGATGTCCAATGTAGGCTCTACCAGAAATAAGGGTATTGAGATTACGTTGAATACTCGTAATATAATGAATAGGAACTTTACTTGGAGTACGGATCTGACTTTTTCTGCCAATAAAGAAGAGATTGTAGAGTTGTATAATGGAAAGACTGATGATGTGGGTAATCTTTGGTTTATCGGTCAACCGATTGATGTCTATTATAATTATAAGAAGATAGGTATTTGGCAAAATACGGAAAATGATCTGGCTGAAATGGCTAAGTTCAACGAGAAGGGGGCTAATTTTAAGCCCGGATCTATCCGGTTGGAGGATGTGGATGGTGACTATAAAATTACGGAAGAAGATAAGCAAATACTGGGAAGTGTACGTCCCAAGTTTGTAGCGAGTATGGTTAATAATTTTGAGTTCAAGGGGTTTGATTTGTCTGTGTTCCTGTATGCCAGCGTGGGCGGATTGTTGAGAAACAACATTGAGTTTATGGAGAAGCCGGGACGCGGTAATACAGTAAAAGTGGACTACTGGACTCCTACCAACCCTACCAATGCTTTCCCAAGACCGAGTGTGGATGTGGAGAAACTGGATTATATCTCTACATTGGGATATGACAAGGCGGATTTCCTCAGAATACGGAATATTACTTTGGGCTATACGCTGCCCGAAATGTGGAGTAAGAAAGTGCTGATGGATAAAATCCGTATTTACTTGAGTGCGAATAATCCGGCGATATTTACAAACTTCACAGGTATAGACCCGGAAGGTGCTAACGGGCGTACAGCGCCGAGTTACAGCACTTGGATGTTTGGTATTAATTTGTCAATGTAAAAAAAGAGAATGTTATGAAAGCAATAAAAATTTTTATGATAATGGCCCTGTCGTCTGCCTTGGCAGGGTGTTCGGACTGGCTGAGTGAAGATGGAGCTCCGAAGTTGACTTATGATTACTACGAAACGAAGGAAGGAGTGGATGCCGCCGTCGTATCTGCTTACAGCTATTTGCGTTGGGGATGTGGCGGTGAACGCTTTGATGTCCTGACGGAGATGGGTACGGATCTGTTCATTGCCGGAAGTGACGGTAACTATAAAGCATCGTTCAATATGTATGGAACGCAGTTGAATCCGGATTTGGATATATTGGACAAGATGTGGGAAAATCATTATAAAGGTATCGGTACAGCTAATATCGGCCTGGAGCGCATCTTAAACTCTGAACTGAGTGAGAGTGACAAGAAGCAAAGTTATGCGGAAATGCTGTTTATTCGTGCGTTCCTCTATTTTGATCTGGTGCAGCAGTTCGGACGTATTCCGTTGGTGACGAAAGGTAGTTTGGAAGTGAGAACCGACTTTAAGAGGGCTTCGGTTGAAGAGGTTTACAAACAGATTATTACGGATTTGCGGGAGTGTACCGCTAACTTAGCTCCTACGACCAAGGAAAAAGGACGTGCCACCAGCTATGCAGCGGCTCATCTGTTGGCGAAGGTCTATCTCACCCGGGGTAGTGCGGTCGCTGATAAGCGGGGACAGAAACCTACTGACATGGATAGTGCTTTGTATTATTCGGAAATGGTTATTAAGGAGGGTAAAGAGTATCAGCTGGTCAAAGACTTTGCGGATTTATGGGATATCAACAATATGGGAAATTCGGAGGTGATTTTTGCTGTTCAGTTTACCAACAATTCTATCTTTAATGATGATGGCAATACTTTCCATTTGTATTGGTTGCCGGTGTACGACGATGAACCGGGCATGCAGCGTGACATCAATTACGGACGTCCATATAAACGGTTCCGGCCAAGTGAAAAAACGTTGTTCGGTTTATTCGACCGTAAAAATGACTCTCGTTTCTATAAGAGTTTCCGTTGGGCATTTCTTTCCAACAACGAGAAAACAATTCCTGTGTGGAAGAAGTTGGAAGATGGCGGAAGCGTGTATTTTACCCCCGATCCTGCCAAAGGACAAGTGGAAGGGAAAGAAAAGTTTGCATTAGGAGATACAGCCGTTTATTATACTGTCGAAAAAACAGGATTTAAAGCGCAAAGTCTGGAAATGAAGAAACTGCGTGCCGGTAAAAAGTATGTCTATTATCCGTATGAAGTGCAGGATCTGAAGCATTATCCCAATCTGATAAAGCATATGGCACCTAATCGTCCGTCGGTTGCCGAGAAGGCGTCTTCTCGTGAATGGGTACGGATGCGTTTGGGAGAAACTTACCTGATTGCTGCCGAGGCTGCGGGGAGAAAAGGCGATTATGACTTGGCTGCCACTTATGTGAATAAGGTGCGCGAACGTGCTGCATGGCATGAGGGGGAAGTGAAGGCTCCGCAATTTTATACCATTGAGGGAGGAGTAAATGATACGCATAGTACATACGATGCGATTAAGGTCACTGAGGCTCAACTGCGTAATACGGATTTTGTGGAATTTATGTTGGACGAACGGGGACGGGAATTGCTTGGTGAGACTTGTCGTTGGGAAGATTTGGTGCGTACCGAGAAGTTCTATGAATGGGTGAAAACATTTAATCCGGATGCCACCGGTTTGAAAGAGTTTCATAAGTTGCGCCCGATACCTCAGACGCATATTGACCGATTGAGTCCTGCCGGTGTGATTACCGAGGAGCAGAATGAAGGATACTATTAGGACTTTCCACTACGTTCAGTATGACAGATACGAATAATATAAAATAAGGATACATCTGAGTTATGAAAAAAAGAAAGAATTATATCTTGCTGCTTTTGTTGCTCTGCCAGACTGTTGTGTGGGCGCAGGGAACGGATAGAGTGGCAGCTATTCGTGAAAAATTGTTTAACCCTGATAGTAAGGATGTGCTGGTTGTCTCTCATCGGGGAGACTGGAGAAATGCCTGTGAAAATTCTGTTGAGGCAGTGAGGAATGCCAGCCGGATGGGAGTGGATATTGTTGAAATAGATTTGGGACGGACAAAGGATGGCGAACTGATAGTAATGCACGATGACAAGGTGGATCGTACAACCACCGGAAAAGGGTATGTCAAGGACTTGACACTGGCGGAAATCAAGCAATTACGGCTGCGGAACGGATGCAATATCAAGACTATCTACAAAGTCCCTACTTTGGAAGAGGTACTGTTGGAAGCCAAGGGGAAGGTGATGCTGAATCTGGATAAGGCTTTTGACTATTTTCACCAGGTCTATGAATTATTGGAGAAAACAGGAACAGCCAATCTGGTGATAATGAAAAGCAATGCACCGGCAGAAGATATGCAACGTGATTATGGAAAATATCTGGATAAAGTGATCTTTATGCCAAAAGTTAATTTGGATGATGAAGACGCTATCCGTAAGTTAAATGATTATCTTCGGATATTGAAACCGGTGGCTATCGAGTTTAAATTCGCTCATGATACGAATCCGTTACCCTACGAAGTGAAAAGGATCATGGCCGGGAAATCACGTATTTGGTATAATACTTTGTGGGATACACATGCTGGCGGGCATGATGACGATTGCTCATTAGTGAATCCGGATAAAGGGTATGGTTATCTGATAGAAAATTTAGGTGCGACTATTTTGCAAACGGACCGTCCGGCATACCTGATTGATTATTTGAAACATAAATCGAAAGTAATGGATTGTGAACGCGATTGGACATACTTGCAATCAGAAAATGAGTTTCAGGCTCCCTTTGTGCCTCATTTGCAGGTTGAGGAGTGCTTTTTGAAGGGTAAGAAGAATCCGCAGACCAATGAGGATGGCATGATTGTCACTCCTTATTTTGCTGCGGTGATTGACGGAGCTACGGCCAAATCTACTTTCACTTATGAAGGTAAGAAAACCGGTCGGTTGGCTATGGAACTTGCTTTGGAGGCTATACGTAATTTTCCGAAGGATATTGATGCTGCCGATGCCATCCGTCGGATAACAGAAAGAATATATGATTTCTATGTGCAGCACAATTTGCTTGATGAACTGAAGGCTGAACCGGGTAAACGCTTTACGGCTAATGGGGTGATTTACAGCTATGCCCGGAATGAAGTATGGCAGGTGGGTGATTGTCAGTGTATCATTGATAATCTGTATTCGTCCAATGAGAAAGAGATTGATGCTATTATGGCGGATGTTCGTGCAGTAGTAAATGAGGTTGCTTTGCTGGGTGGGGCTACGATGAAGGATTTGGAATCTCATGACCCGGGGCGGGAATTTATTTATCCTTTTCTGCAAAAACAAGCGCTTTTGCAGAATTGTCCGATACAAGGACAGCCGTTCTCTTTTTCTGTGTTTGATGGATTCCCTGTACAGATGGAGCAGGTGAAAGTTTTTCCGGTGGGCGATGCGAAAGAAGTAGTATTGGCTTCTGACGGTTATCCTCATTTATACTCTACTTTGTATGCGTCGGAATGTTACTTAGCGGATATTTTGGAAAAAGATCCTTTATGTATCCGATTGTATAAGAGTACGAAAGGAATACAAGAAGGGAATTGTTCGTTTGATGATCGTGCTTATTTGAAAATACGGATAAACAGATGAGTTTCTTTGTGCTCCTTTTGCCTTGTATAATAAAGAATCATTATCTTTGTGAGAGGAATAAAAGGAGTATTGTATGAAGAAGATTATCAACCCATGGAAAGACATGGAAGGCTATAATTGCTTTGGTTGTTCACCCGACAATGAGGCAGGCGTACGAATGGAGTTTTACGAAGATGGCGATGAAGTAGTGAGCATCTGGAAGCCACGTCCTGAGTATCAGGGATGGTTGAACACATTGCATGGAGGTATTCAGTCCGTATTGCTGGATGAGATTTGCGGCTGGGTGGTATTCCGTAAATTACAGACCGGAGGGGTGACATCAAAGATGGAGACCCGTTTCCGGAAATCCATATCGACGAACGACACACATGTGGTGTTGCGTGCTTCGTTGCGTGAACAGAAACGTAATATTGCCATTATAGAAGCGAGACTGTATAACAGTATGGGTGAACTCTGTACGGAAGCTACCTGCACCTATTTTACTTTCCCGCAGGAGAAGGCGGAAAAAGAAATGTTTTTTCATCATTGTGATGTAGAACCGGATGAGATATTGCCCTTGATTTAATGAAATGAAAGAAAAAATGAACTTTTTGTGATAAATTCTTGGTGGTTTAAAACAAATCGTTTACATTTGTCGCATTGAAAATGGAAAAAGTATGAAGAATATCGTTGCACATCATCACCATTATCATCCTGACGAATAATTCGGTGGGCGTATGGTTGTATGTGTATAACGAAGAGCATATAGAGGACGAGGCTTACCGAACATTGGTAAACCTCGTTTTTTGTTTCTCCCGTTCGGCATTTAATGCTGGACAACAAAGCGAAAATAATAAATTGTTAAATAGTAAATCGAATCATGTTAAGAATTGCAGTACAAGCTAAGGGCCGTCTTTTTGACGAGACGATGTCATTCCTCGAAGAATCGGATATAAAACTAAGCGCGACTAAACGTACGTTGTTGGTACAGTCTTCTAATTTTCCTTTGGAAGTATTGTTTTTGCGGGATGATGATATTCCACAAACAGTGGCTACGGGAGTGGCCGATTTGGGTATCGTAGGCGAAAACGAGTTCATGGAAAAGGCTGAGGATGCTGAAATCATAAAGCGTTTGGGGTTCAGCAAATGCCGTCTGTCACTGGCATTGCCTAAGGATATCGAATATCCGGGACCGCAATGGTTTGAGGGTAAGAAGATTGCCACTTCGTATCCCGGTATTCTTTCCCGATATCTCAAGAAACAGGGAGTGAAAGCGGAAATACACGTGATTACCGGTTCGGTGGAGGTTTCTCCGGGTATTGGCCTGGCTGATGCAATTTTTGATATTGTAAGCTCCGGTTCCACTTTGGTGAGCAATCGCTTGAAAGAAGTGGAAGTAGTGATGAAGTCCGAAGCTCTTCTGATCGGTAATAAGGACATGAGTGAGGATAAAAAAGAGATTCTGAAAGAACTGTTGTTCCGCATGGATGCGGTGAAGACAGCGGAAGACAAGAAATATGTGCTGATGAATGCTCCGAAAGATAAGTTGGATGAGATAGTAGCCGTACTTCCGGGCATGAAAAGCCCTACGGTGATGCCGTTGGCGCAAGAGGGTTGGTGTTCCGTACACACTGTGCTGGACGAAAAATGTTTTTGGGAGATTATCGGTAAATTGAAAGCATTGGGGGCGGAAGGTATTCTGGTGCTGCCGATTGAGAAAATGATAATTTAGTTTTCACCGCGGAGACTTTCTGTGATGAGGTGAATTTCTTTTAAATACAAATAAAAAACTGATATGATACTGATAACCAATCCTGATAGAACTCAATGGACGGAATTGTTAAAACGTCCGGTTATGAATACGGAGAACCTCTTCGATACGGTACGGGGTATTATAGACTGTGTAAAAGCGGAAGGTGATTGTGCAGTGTTGAGGTATGAAGAACAGTTTGACAAAGTAGCGCTGGGCGCATTGACCGTAACGGAAGAAGAGCAGAAAGAAGCGGAAGCGTTGGTAAGCGAGGAACTGAAAAAGGCCATCAGGTTGGCAAAGCAGAATATAGAGACATTCCATGCGGCGCAATGCTTTGAAGGCAAACGGATAGAGACTCAGCCGGGAGTTACTTGTTGGCAGAAAGCTGTTGCCATAGAGAAAGTGGGGTTGTATATCCCCGGTGGAACGGCTCCACTCTTTTCCACTGTATTGATGCTGGCTGTTCCGGCAAAGATTGCAGGATGTAAGGAGATTGTGCTCTGTACTCCTCCGGGCAAGGATGGAAAAGTACATCCGGCCGTTTTGTTTGCGGCTAAGGTGGCGGGAGTAAACCGTATTTTTAAGGCGGGAGGCGTGCAAGCCATTGCAGCGATGGCTTATGGTACGGAGAGCATACCGAAAGTGTATAAGATTTTTGGTCCGGGCAATCAGTATGTCACAGCTGCCAAGCAATTGGTCAGCTTGCGTGATGTAGCGATTGATATGCCTGCCGGACCTTCAGAGGTGGAGGTACTGGCGGATGAGACGGCTAATCCTGCTTTTGTAGCGGCCGACTTGCTGAGCCAGGCTGAACATGGCGTAGACAGTCAGGCGATGTTGATTACCACCTCTTCGGCATTGCAACAGGCGGTGAAAGAAGAAGTGGAACGCCAGTTGGCTTTGTTGCCCCGTAAAGAGATTGCGGAAAAGTCTCTTGCCAACAGTAAGCTGATTGTGGTGCGTGATATGGACGAGGCTATTGAGTTGACCAATTCCTATGCGCCGGAGCATCTCATTATCGAAACGGCAGAATATATGTCTGTTGCAGAACGTATAGTTAATGCCGGTTCGGTCTTTTTGGGCTCTCTCACTCCGGAAAGCGCCGGAGACTATGCTTCGGGCACTAACCACACGCTTCCTACGAATGGTTATGCCAAAGCGTACAGTGGCGTCAGCCTTGACAGTTTTATACGTAAGATAACTTTCCAGGAGATTAAGCCGGAAGGAATACGTACCATTGGCCCGGCTATTGAGGAAATGGCTGCTAATGAGTTTTTGAATGCCCATAAGAATGCTGTGACTGTCCGGCTTGCGGAATTAAAATTGAAAAATGATATTCTCTAAATTATAAATCAGAAATCTGCATGAGAACCTTAGAAGAACTTACTCGGCCGAATATCTGGCGTTTGAAACCTTATTCTTCGGCACGTGATGAATATAATGGAGCTGCCGCATCTGTTTTTCTTGATGCGAATGAAAATCCGTATAACATGCCGCACAACCGCTATCCGGATCCGATGCAACGGGAGTTGAAACATGAACTGTCCAGAATAAAGAAGATAAGTCCCGAACATATCTTTTTGGGTAATGGCAGCGATGAGGCAATAGATCTTGTTTTTCGTGCTTTTTGTGAACCGCGCATAGATAATGTGGTGGCCATAGATCCTACGTACGGTATGTATCAAGTGTGTGCAGAGGTCAACGATGTGGAGTACCGCAAAGTATTGTTGGATGAAAATTTTCAGTTTTCGGCAGACAAGTTGCTGGCGGCTGCGGATGAGCACACAAAGTTGATTTTTCTTTGTTCTCCCAATAACCCTACGGGAAATGATTTGCTCCGTAGTGAAATAGAGAAAATTATTCGCGGTTTTAGTGGATTGGTGATATTGGACGAGGCCTATAATGACTTTTCGGAAGCACCTTCTTTCCTGAGTGAGCTGGATAAATATCCCAATCTGATTGTACTTCAGACTTTCTCCAAAGCATGGGGGTGTGCTGCCATACGTTTAGGCATGGCTTTTGCTTCGCAGGAGATTATTTCGATTCTCAACAAAATAAAGTATCCCTATAACGTGAATCAACTGACTCAGAAACAAGCGTTGGAGATGTTGCACCGTTACTATGAAATAGAACGTTGGGTGAAGACACTGAAAGAAGAACGTGAAAATCTGGAAGAGGAGTTTGCAAAATTGCCTTGTACGGTGAAAATATTCCCTTCCGATGCGAACTTCTTCTTGGTGCGGGTGACGGATGCGGTGAGGATTTATAATTATCTGGTAGGCGAAGGTATCATTGTCCGTAATCGTAACTCAGTGTCACTTTGTGGAAACTGTTTGAGGGTAACGGTGGGGACGAGATTGGAAAATGAAAAACTGCTTGAGGCGTTAAGAAAAATATGAAGAAAGTACTTTTTATAGATCGTGACGGAACGTTGGTTGTTGAACCACCTGTGGATTATCAGTTGGATTCGTTGGAAAAACTGGAGTTTTATCCGAAAGTAATGCGTAATCTTGGCTTTGTACGCAGCAAACTGGATTTTGAGTTTGTAATGGTTACCAATCAGGATGGGTTGGGTACGGCATCTTTTCCGGAAGAAACTTTTTGGCCGGCACATAACCTGATGATGAAAACCTTGGAAGGCGAAGGAGTTACGTTCGATGATATATGCATAGACCGTAGTATGCCCGAAGACAATGCGCCAACTCGTAAGCCGCGCACAGGTATGCTGACGAAATATCTTGGAAATCCCGATTACGACTTGGTGAGTAGTTTTGTGATAGGCGACCGCACTACGGATGTGGAATTGGCGAAGAATCTGGGTTGTCGTGCTATTTTCTTGCAGGAGGATACGAACATGCTGAAACCGAAGTCTGCCGGTGGTGAAGCCGCCTGTGAAGGCTTGGAAGATGTCTGTGCATTGGCTACCAAAGACTGGGATAAGGTGGCAGAGTTCCTTTTTGCCGGTGAGAGAAAGGCAGAGGTGCGCCGTATCACGAAAGAGACGAATATTTATGTAGCCGTAAATCTGGACGGTAACGGTCGTTGTGATATTCATACCGGACTGGGCTTTTTCGACCATATGCTGGAACAGATAGGAAAACATGGCGGCATGGATCTGACCATTCATGTAAAAGGTGATTTGGAAGTGGATGAGCATCATACGATAGAAGATACTGCCCTTGCTTTAGGTGATTGCCTTTATCGGGCGTTGGGGAATAAACGAGGCATAGAGCGTTATGGTTATGCTTTGCCTATGGATGATTGTTTGTGTCAAGTATGCCTTGATTTTGGCGGGCGCCCCTGGTTGGTATGGGATGCTGAGTTTAAACGTGAAAAAATAGGGGAGATGCCTACGGAAATGTTCTTGCATTTCTTTAAATCATTAAGCGATGCAGCCAAAATGAATCTTAATATCAAGGCGGAAGGACAGAATGAGCATCATAAGATAGAGGGAATCTTTAAAGCGCTGGCGAGAGCCTTGAAGATGGCTGTAAAGCGGGATATCTATCATTATGAATTGCCAAGCTCAAAGGGGGTATTGTAATTATCACATTCATTTATCGTCCGCAAATGAACAGGGGGAGTGTCCGATTTCGGACACTCCCCCTTGTGTAATGCCCTCCTGACCGCTTGGCACACTCTTTGTCTTTCTATCAGCGATAATTTTAAAGATTGAACATGAAAAAGAGTATTTTACTTGCAGCTTGTTTTTTGATGACACTGACTGTTGCTGCGCAGAATGATACATTGGCTAACGAACGCGACATCACATTGGCGGAAGCTATTGCATTGGCCCGTACACAGTCTGTAGATGCTGCGGTGGCATTGAATGAGTTGAAAACAGCTTATTGGGAATATCGTACTTTCCGCGCGGACTTGTTGCCTGAAGTAAACTTTACGGGAACCCTGCCCAATTATAATAAGTCGTACAGTACCTACCAAAATTCAGACGGTTCTTATAGTTTTGTCCGCAATAATACATTGGGATTGTCAGGTGCGCTTTCTATCGACCAGAATATATGGTTCACAGGTGGTAAATTGTCACTGGCTTCTTCTCTTGACTATATCAAGCAGTTGGGTTCCGGAGGCGACAAGCAGTTCATGTCCGTACCCGTAAGCCTTGAGCTGACACAACCGATATTCGGCGTAAACAGTTTGAAGTGGAACCGCCGTATTGAGCCTGTCCGGTATGCAGAAGCAAAAGCGGCCTTTATCTCGGCTACGGAAGAAGTGACGATGAAAACCATCACCTATTTTTTTGAACTATTGCTTGCCAGGGAAGCGCTTGCCACAGCACAACAGAACAAAGCGAATTCAGACCGCCTTTATGAAGTGGCTATTGCCAAACGTAAAATGGGACAGATTTCAGAGAATGACCTGTTGCAGCTCAAACTGAATTCCCTGCAAGGCAAAGCGGATGTGACTGAAGCTGAAAGTACTTTGAATGCCAAAATGTTTCAGCTGCGTTCTTTTCTCGGCGTATCGGAAAGTGAGGGGCTGAATCCTGTTATACCCGCTTCTGTTTCCGGTGTTAAGATGGACTACGACCGCGTTCTGAACAAGGCTTTGGAGCGTAATTCATTTGCACAGAATATACGCCGCCGCCAGTTGGAAGCTGATTATGAAGTGGCGGCTGCACGTGGAAACTTGAGGAGCATCGACCTGTTTGCCAGTGTGGGCTATACCGGACAAAATCATGAGTTCTCCTCTGCCTATCAGGATTTGCTGGACAACCAGATTGTCAAGGTAGGCGTGAAAATCCCCATTCTCGACTGGGGAAAGCGTCGCGGCAAAGTGAAGGTAGCCAAGAGCAATCGTGAAGTGGTGCTCTCCAAAATCCGTCAGGAACAAATGGATTTCAATCAGGACATCTTCTTGCTGGTGGCAAACTTCAATAATCAGGCACAGCAGCTGGACATTGCAGAAGAAGCTGACCTGATAGCTGAAAAACGTTACAAGACAAGTGTGGAGACTTTTATGATTGGTAAAATCAGCACTCTCGACCTGAACGACGCACAGAAGTCCAAAGACGAAGCCCGGCAAAAACATATCTCCGAACTTTATTATTATTGGTACTATTTCTATCAGCTTCGTAGTCTGACTCTTTGGGATTTTGAACGGAATATGGAGTTGGAAGCCGATTTTGAAGATATAATTAAAGGATAGACTGCACCGCAGGATACGCAAAGTCTCACCGGGCTCTTGCCGAAAAGCTTCTGTTGAAGAAATACCTTTTAATTTGTGACTGTAATGCAAAAAACTCTGTGAGACTCTGTGTCCTCTGTGGTGAATTTGTTATTTTTGCAAACAATAAACTACCAATTCCTATGATACTGATAGTCGATGATGATAGCGCCGTACGTTCTTCGCTTAGCTTTATGCTGAAGCGTGCCGGTTATGAAGTAAAAACAGCTTCGGGACCTCGTGAAGCAATGGACGTAGTTCGTGCAGAATCTCCCGCACTGATATTAATGGACATGAACTTTACGCTCTCCACCACCGGAGAGGAGGGGCTCACTTTGTTGAAGCAGGTAAAAGTGTTCCGTCCCGATGTTCCCGTCATATTGATGACAGCATGGGGAAGTATCCAACTGGCTGTACAGGGTATGCAGGCAGGTGCTTTCGATTTCATCACCAAGCCTTGGAATAATGCGGCTCTTTTGCGGCGCATCGAAACTGCTTTGGAGTTGAGTGCTGCCCCGAAAGAAACGTCTCAGGAGCAGGCGGAAGGCTTGAACCGTAGCCATATCATAGGAAAATCGCAGGGATTGATGGAAGTGTTGAATACTGTAGCGCGCATTGCACGTACCAATGCTTCCGTACTGATCACCGGTGAGAGCGGGACGGGCAAGGAGCTGATTGCTGAAGCTGTTCACATCAACAGTCAGCGCATCAATCAGCCTTTTGTGAAAGTCAATCTCGGTGGTATTTCACAGAGTTTGTTCGAAAGTGAGATGTTCGGTCATAAGAAAGGTGCTTTTACCGATGCGAGTGCCGACCGTATAGGTCGTTTTGAGTTGGCCAATAAAGGCACTATCTTCTTGGACGAAATAGGCGATTTGGATTTATCCTGCCAGGTGAAACTGTTGCGTGTGCTTCAAGACCAGACTTTTGAAGTATTGGGCGACAGCCGACCGCGCAAGGTGGATGTGCGTGTTGTCTCTGCTACCAATGCCGACCTACGCAAGATGGTTTCCGAGCATACATTTCGTGAAGATCTTTTTTATCGTATCAATCTGATAACCGTAAAGTTGCCCGCCTTGCGTGAGCGTCGTGAGGATATACCTTTGCTGGCACGTCATTTTGCCGATCGTCAGGCTTCCGCAAACGGTTTGCCCCGTACGGAGTTTTCGGCGGATGCACTGAATTTCCTTTCTCGTTTGCCTTATTCGGGTAATATTCGCGAACTGAAGAATCTGGTGGAACGTACCATACTCGTCAGTGGAAAACAAACATTGGACGCTGCTGACTTTGAATCGCAATATCAGCGTCATGATGAACCGGCCAAAGCAGCCGAAGGCACCTCCTTTGCCGGCATGACGCTTGATGAGATAGAACGGCAGACAATTCTGCAAACATTGGAGCAGCATAAAGGTAACCTTAGTCAGGTTGCGCTGGCGCTGGGCATCAGCAGGGCGGCTCTGTACAGACGGTTGGAAAAATATAAAATAGGGATTAGCGATTAGTATTTATCCGTTTAAATCCTAACAGTTAATCGTTGACTGCTAACCCCTAATCCCTAATTGCTAATCCCTAATCACTGACTTACGTGCGTATTAAGTTTTACTTTTTTATCCTTGTATTGTTTTTGTTCGGACTGGGTATAGCATTGGTATATCTGGTTGGCAAAATGCAAACTATGCATTTATATATTGCAGAAGCTATTATTGCATTTATACTAATTTTCCTGGGGGTATTCTATCGCAAGATTGTCAAGCCGATGAGTACGATTGGAAGCGGTATGGAGTTATTGCGCGAGCAGGATTTCAGCAGTAGGCTCAGTAGGGTAGGACAGTACGAAGCAGACCGCATTGTGAACATCTTTAATCGTATGATGGAGCAGCTCAAGAACGAGCGTCTGCACATGCGTGAGCAAAACCATTTTCTTGATTTGTTGATTCAGGCATCGCCTATGGGAGTTGTTATTATGACATTGGACGGCGAGGTGTCACAACTAAATCCTATGGCTGTGAAGATGCTGGGAGTCCGTAGGGAAGAAGCCCTGAATAAGAAACTTGCGGATATTGACTCTCTTTTGGCGGAAGAACTGGCATCCATTCCGAAAGACGTAACTTCGGTGGTGCGGCTGAATGATGCGAATATTTATAAGTGTACCCATTCTTCGTTTGTAGACAGAGGGTTCAAACATCCTTTCTTTCTGATAGAGCGTATGACGGACGAGGTGATGAAAGCTGAAAAGCGTGCTTATGAAAAGGTAATCCGCATGATAGCCCACGAAGTGAACAATACCACTGCCGGAATTACGTCTACATTGGATACGGTGGAACAGGCTCTTTCCACCGAAGAGGGCATGGAAGATATTTGCGATGTGATGCGTGTCTGTATGGAACGTTGTTTCTCCATGAGCCGTTTCATTACCCGTTTTGCGGATGTGGTGAAGATTCCTGAGCCTACGGTGGCTGCTGTCCGGTTGAATGAACTGGTGTGCATGTGCAAACGGTTCATGGAGGGTATGTGCAATGACCGTAACATCATTCTCCGTTTGGAGTGTGATCCGGAAGTGGGACAGGTTAGGCTGGATGCTTCATTATTCGAACAAGTTCTGGTGAATATCATAAAGAATGCTGCCGAGAGCATAGAGGAATCCGGTGAAGCGGCAGATAGACAAGGCGAAATAACGGTGAGGACCATTGCCCCCGCTTCCATAGAAATCGTTGACAATGGTCCCGGAATCAGCAAAGAGACTGAAGCTAAACTCTTCAGTCCCTTCTTCTCCACCAAGCCGAACGGGCAGGGAATCGGTTTGGTATTTATCAGGGAAGTGCTAAGCCGTCATGGTTGTACCTTTTCTCTGCGTACATACAATGATGGACTGACCCGCTTCCGGATCTTGTTTAATTCTTGATTTTTTTCCATTCTTCTGCATACTCATCCAATATCCGTTTGAGCCCCTGACCGATTGTAGCATAATCATTTTCATTCAGGTTGGCAAGAGAAGCACGTACGCTCCATTCCGGTCCGTCAAAGCCGCCGCCGTTCAGAAGCACTAAGGAGGTTTCTTTGGCAAGGCGGAACACTACATCCAGCGGACTGTACGTCTTTTTGAGGTATTCCACAAACTTGTCTCCATAGAACTTTTCAGCCCAGACCAGCATATCAATTTCCGTATAATATCCTACCCTTAAAGGGTCTTCCACTAATGTAAATCCGGTATTATCCCAAAGAGTTTTCAGGCGGCGTCGGATGATTTCCTGCATTTTCTGTTTGTAGCTGTTTTCCTTGTCCAACAGGGAAAAAGCGGCGAATAGGCTCATTTGCATCTGTTGAGGTAATGATAGTCCGGCGGTGTGGTTCAATGCTACTTGGCGACTGTCCGCTACCATTCGGTCTATGAACTTCAATTTCTCAGGATGCAGGGTCAACGTAGCATAACGACGGTTGAGGATTTCGCGTTTCTCTTTTGGCAAGCGGGATATTTGCCTGTCGAATACGTTGTATTCGTGCAAGGCAATGACGGCGTTGCGCCAGCCGGTAGCTCCGAAATATTTGGAGAAAGAATATACGCATAGCGTGTTATATGGAATTTCTGCCATGAACGAACGGAAGTGCGGGCTGAAAGTGCCGTACACATCATCTGTGATGATCATCAGATTGGGGTTATCTTCCTTGACGATAGTTACGATGCGCTCCATCGTTTCAGGACTTAGCGTATAACTGGGAGGATTGCTGGGATTGGTGACGAATAGAGCCTTTATCGCCGGGTTTTTCAATCTGTTGATATCTTCGTCACTGTATTGCCAAAGATGCAGACCGTCTTTACTCATGCGGTTGGCATGCAGTTCGGTGACCTTGAACCGGTAACGGTTTAGCCGGGGTATCTCTATGTAGGGAGTGAAAGCAGGAACCATGAGGACTATGCTGTCACCTTTGTTCAGTAGGAAATTTTCTTGCAAAGAGTCGAAGATGTAGCACATAGCTGCTGTCCCACCCTCGGTGGCAAACAAATCGAAAGCTCCGCGAGGCGGACGATTGTCGCACATTTCCTGATGGAGATAGTCGCGTACCAGCATTTCTGTGAATTGTAGAATACGGTCGGGCACAGGATATTGGTCTCCGATGACGCTTTCTGCCCATTCGTGCACAAGGCTGTCGGGATCGACGGCATGCTGCATCAACATATAGTTATAGGTTTGTTCCAGTAATTTGGCTCCGGGCTGGTAGGTGTTGCTCTTGAGAAATTGTTCAAAGCGGGAGGCAATGCCTTGCTTTTCGGGTATTCCGGCAATTCCTTCGGGAAGGAACATGACGTGACGACATTCTTCCAGTCCGAATTTTCCCAAAAGGAAGAATGCTTCGCGTGGGGTGGTTGCAATCCAGTTGGGATTACCGCGCCCGGCGTTCAACATGGTACGGGCTGTTTTTTTCAGACTTTCGTCTGCCATATCAATGAGACGGTTTTTCAGCTCGAAAGGGCTGATGTTCTCCATTTTCTTTTCTAAAAGTTTTGTATCCATATAATCTGATGTTTAGTTTTTTAATAAGCGTTATGATTTTGGCGGATGCTTCGGCATATTTTGAATGGCAGACTGTATAAACCGATTTCGTACATACTGAAATAGTTTGTTACTTATCGGTTGTTTTTTCAGAGCCTTTAGGCTGTTAAATCAGCAGGACAATCACCACTCCCCATATAATCAGCAGGGTATTGCCTACGGCATACGTCACTGTATAGCCCAGTGCGGGTGTTTCACTCTCTACGGCATCTTGTATGGCTCCGAGGGCTGCTGTTGTTGTTCTTGCACCCGCACAGCATCCCAGCGCAATGGCAGGATGAAACTTGAACAGATATCTTGCTAGCAGCAGTCCGATAATCAACGGGAGGGTGGTGGCAATCGCACCTATCAGAAATAGGCTGACACCGACATCATGGAAGCCTTGTACGAAACTGGGGCCCGCCGAGATACCTACTACGGCAATAAACATATTCAGTCCGACATTATTCAGTACCCATTGTGATGGTTCGGGAATACGACCGAATGTGGGATGCTTGCTGCGCAACCAGCCGAATACCAATCCTGCTATCAATGCACCGCCACTGGTACTCAAGCTGATTGGTACGCCGCCGATGTGGACGGACAATGCTCCGAACAGCCCGCCTGCAAGTATGCCGAGTCCTACGAAGATCATATCTGTCTGGTTGGTGGGACGGTCTATGTAACCCAGGCGTCGGGCGGCTGCCTCCACTTCCTGTTTGGTTCCTACTATTTCCACTACATCACCGGCATCTACTATGGTTTGCGCCATGACCGGAATGTCAATTCCTGCACGTTTGATGTTGCGGATGCTGACACCATGCATGAATTTTTCGTTGCGGATTGCAGATACTGTCTTTCCTGCAAAAGTCTTTTTGGTTATCATAACCGGAAGTTTCTCTGCCGGAAAGTCGAGTAATTGCTGGTCCAGAATCTCAGGCCCTATCCAGTCTTCTTCACCGATGACGTATTCCCGGCGTCCGCTTAGTACGACTTCGTCTCCGATTTCCAGTTGGACATTCGGGCTGACTTCCCGGATTGTCCCTGCCTTGCGTATCCGTTCTACGAATAGGCGTTTGTCCTGTTGCTGGAAGTATACTTCAAGGTCTATTACTCTTTTCCCATTCTTGAACCATTCGTTTTCAATGCGGTAAGCGCGGAATGTGACGGGGCGTGCGGCATGTATGAAGCCCGGTTCATCTGCCTGCGAATTGCCCATCCGGGCTTCCATGTCTTTGCATGCGGCTTTTACCTTATCCAGTCCGCCCAGCATTTTCGGACCTATGGACGACAATACCCACGCGGATCCGGCTGTTCCGAAGATGTAGGTTACGGCATAAGACACCGGGATGATATTGGTGTAGCTTTGCCGCTGCGCTTCGTCCAGACCCATATTTGCCATTGTATCTTCTGCCACTCCGATGACGGCGGATATGGTCTGCGAGCCGGCAAGCAGCCCTGCCGCTTCTCCCATATTGTATCCCATGAGCAAGGCAAGTAACCAGGTCACTCCCAAGACAGATATGCACATCAGCACAGCGAAGGCTACTTGTGGTAATCCGTCTTTTTTCAGTCCGCGGAAAAATTGCGGACCCACTTTATAGCCTACGGCAAATAGGAACAGTAGGAAAAATACTGACTTGATAGGACCGGGTACGGCAATATTCAGTTGTCCTACCATTACGCCCACCAATAGTACGCTGGTAACTGTTCCTAAAGAAAACTTGCCGATGCGCAGCTTACCCAGCCAGAACCCCAGGAAAATAGTGAGGAAAATGGCTAATTCGGGACGTTCCCTGAGTTGATTGAAAATCCATTCCATAATTAAGTTTTTAGGTCGGTTTGTACGTCTTTTGTAAGTCGTTCTCGCTATACAACGGGTTTTAACGGGAAGTGTTTGGAATAAAAGTGGTTTTTTAGAACATTTATTCCGCGAAACCGAACTTTTAGGGAAAGTTTTCTTCCGTACCTTTGCGCACTGAATGATAGATAGGTTAGGTATGAGGTTGTTTATAAGGCTGTTTCTGCTGATGCAGATAATTGTTGCTCCTTTGAAAGCGCAATACATAGTGCAAGGTGTTGTCACTGATTCGCTGACAAGGGAACCATTGCCATATACCTCGGTCTATCTAAAGGGAACCACAGAGGGAGGAATGACCGATGACAAGGGTGTTTTTTCGTTTAAAACCTATCGTCCTGAGGCCCGGCTGGTGATTTCGGCTGTGGGCTATCAAGAATACACCCGGTTGATTCATCCGGCACGCGGAGGACGTATAATGGTTACGCTTGCTCCTACTACTTATGCGTTGGACGAGGTGGTGGTTAAGCCCAAGCGCGAGCGTTACAGGAAGAAGGATAATCCGGCAGTGGAGTTCGTGCGGAAAATGATAGAACATCGGGATAATTATTCGCCGGATGAACGTGATTTTTGGCAACGGGAACGTTATGAGAAAATGACGTTTGCCATTAATAATTTCGATAGCCTGAAGCAGCAGAAATGGCTGTATCGCAAGTTCAAGTTCTTGACCGACTACGTGGACACTTCCGCTGTTACGGGTAAACCGGTATTGGCTGTGTCCAACCGCGAGTTGCTGGCTACGGATTATTACCGTAAATCGCCCCATAGCGAAAAGCAACGGGTGAAGGCGCGTCGCCAGGCAGGTGTAGACGAGATGTTGTCCCAACAGGGCATGGAGCAGGCTATTAGTGTCACTATGACGGACGTGGATATTTACCAAAATAACATAACGTTATTCACCAATAAGTTTGTCAGTCCGCTTTCTTCCTTGGGACCTTCATTCTATAAGTATTATCTTATGGACACTCTGACTGTTGCCGGGAAGCCTTGTGTAGACTTGACTTTCGTGCCTTTCAATTCCGAATCGTTTGGTTTTACAGGACATCTGTACGTCATGTTGGACAGCACATATTTCGTGCGCCGCGTGGTGATGAATTTTCCTCAGAAAATCAATCTGAACTTTGTGGACTACATGAAGATTGAACAGAATTTCGATCGTGCGGAAGACGGCACAAGGCAGCTCATAAATGAGAGTATCACTACGGAATTCAAACTGGTGGATAACAGCGATGGCATTTATGCGAAGCGTGATGTCTATTACCAGAATTATATTTACGAACCTGATGATGATGCTTTGCAGGCGTTTCGTAGGCCGGAGAAAGTAATTGAGGGTATGGATTCTTCCACCCATTCCGATGCTTATTGGGATGCCAATCGGCTTGCAGAGGTGAGCAAAAAGGAGACATCCGTAGATAAGATGATGGCGCAGCTGCGCAGTTACCCGGTATACTATTGGACAGAGAAGGTGCTGAAAGTGTTGTTTACAGGGTATATTCCCGCTCCCAAAGAGAAAGCGCCTTTATTCTATATAGGTATGATGAACACCACGATTAGCGGTAATGCGCTGGAAGGTGTGCGTGTGCGTGCTGGGGGTATGACAACGGCTTGGCTTAATCCCTATCTGTTTGGAAGGGGGTATGTGGCATACGGCTTTCGTGATGAACGTGTGAAAGGGCTGGCGGAACTGGAATACTCTTTCCACCGGAAAAAGGAGTATGCCAACGAGTTCCCGATTCATTCTTTGAAACTGCGTTACCTGTCCGACGTTAATCAGTACGGACAACATTATCTTTATACCAGTCAGGATAATGTTTTCCTTGCTTTGAAACGTCAAAAAGACGACCGTATAGGCTATCAGCGTAAAGCTGAATTGACGTATACGAATGAGTTTCATTCGGGTTTCTCCTTTCAGCTGACCACACGTTTGCGAAAAGATGAATCTTCACATCTCATTCCTTTCGTCAAGCAAGATGATGACAAGTCGTTTGTCAAAAGTATTTCTACCAGCGAGCTGGAGCTGAAACTGCGTTATGCCCCGAATGAAAAGTTTTTTCAGACTCAATGGAACCGTTTTCCGGTGTCTTTGGACGCTCCGGTTTTTACATTGACACATACAATGGCGGCCAAAGGAGTTCTGGGAGGAGATTATACCTATCATTATACGGAAGCCGGTTTTCAGAAGCGCTTTTGGTTCTCGGCCTTTGGCTATACGGATGTGATACTGAAGGCCGGTAAAGTGTGGAACAAAGTTCCTTTTCCTCTGCTTATCATTCCCAACGCCAACTTGTCTTACACAATCCAGCCGGAGTCTTATTCGCTGATGAACGCGATGGAATTTATGAATGATGAATATGCTTCGTGGGACGTGACTTATTTTTTGAATGGCTTTCTCTTTAACCGTATTCCGTTGTTGAAAAAACTGAAGTGGCGTGAAGTCTTGTCCTGTCGGGGAATCTATGGAAGTTTGAGTGACAAAAATAATCCGGAATTCAGCGAAGGATTATTCGCTTTTCCAGCAGGAAGCACCACTATGGAGCGTACTCCGTATGTGGAAGTCGGGGTGGGAATTGAGAATATATTGAAAGTGCTTCGGGTGGATTATGTGTGGCGTTTAACGTACCGGAATTTACCGAATATTGATAAATCCGGTCTTAGAATCAGCTTGCACATGACATTTTAACTTAAATCTTACTAATAGAGTATTAAATCGGACAAAAAGACTAATCCCAATTGGGTAAAATACCCTAAATTTGAGCAATTTTTTAAACTATAAAATAATTCAATGGCAATGAAAGAAAACATTAAGCCGGCAACCGGTCGTTTAGGCGTGTTGGTAGTCGGAGTAGGTGGTGCGGTTGCAACCACTATGATTACAGGTACATTGGCTGCCCGTAAGGGTTTAGCAAAAGCTATAGGTTCAATCGCACAAATGGCTACTATGCGCATGCAGGATGGCAAAGAACATCTTATTAAAGACGTAGTGCCTTTGGTTGACTTGAACGATATCGTTTTTGGCGGTTGGGACATTTTCGCTGATGATGCGTATGAAGCTGCAATGTATGCGGAAGTTCTGAAAGAAAAAGACTTGAACCTCGTGAAAGATGAGTTAAAAGCCATCAAGCCTATGCCTGCCGCTTTTGACCATAATTTTGCAAAACGTCTGAATGGTACGCACATCAAAAATGCCGCTACACACTGGGACATGGTAGAACAATTGCGTGAGGATATCCGTAACTTCAAGGCTGCCAATAATTGCGACCGTATCGCTGTATTGTGGGCTGCAAGTACCGAAATTTATGTTCCTCTGTCTGAAGAGCACAAGTCGCTTGCCGCTTTGGAAAAGGCTATGAAGGAAAACAATACAGAAGTTGTTTCTCCGAGTATGTGCTACGCTTATGCCGCAATAGCAGAAGGTGCTCCGTTCATTATGGGTGCTCCTAACCTGTGTGTGGATACTCCGGCTATGTGGGAATTCTCTAAGAAGATGAATGTGCCCATTGCAGGTAAGGACTTCAAGAGTGGACAGACTTTGATGAAGACTGTACTTGCTCCGATGTTCAAGACTCGTATGCTGGGTGTAAGCGGTTGGTTCTCTACCAATATTTTGGGTAACCGCGACGGTGAAGTTCTTGACCAACCGGAAAACTTCAAGACAAAAGAAGTCAGCAAATTGTCTGTTATTGACAATATCTTTGAACCTGAAAAATTCCCTGATCTGTACGGTGATGTATATCACAAAGTACGTATCAACTATTATCCGCCTCGTAAGGACAATAAGGAAGCATGGGATAATATCGATATCTTCGGCTGGATGGGTTATCCGATGGAAATTAAGGTAAACTTCCTCTGTCGCGACTCTATCTTGGCAGCTCCTATTGCACTCGACCTGGTTATTTTCAGTGATCTTGCTTTGCGTGCGGGTATGTGCGGTATTCAGACCTGGTTGTCATTCTTCTGCAAGAGCCCGATGCATGACTTTGAACATGAACCGGTACACGACTTGTTCCAACAGTGGAGAATGGTGAAAGAAACTCTCCGTAATATGGTAGGTGAAACTGCACCGAGCTATTTGGACTAAAATAAGATACTGATAAAGTTGTAAAAGTGATAAGGTGATAGAGTGATAAGCAAGTTTCGTTTTGAGATTTCGTCACTCTACTACCTTACCACTTTTATAACTTTATCACCTTTTCATTTTTATCACCCTATCACTTCTTTTAATTCATGAAGAAACCCTCCTTTTTTCCAGTCCTTGTCGGTACAGGTTTCGGTTCGGGCTTTTCTCCTTTTGCTCCGGGTACGGCAGGTGCTTTACTGGCTACACTTATTTGGCTTGGATTATCTTTTATTGTTTCGGAAGCATGTCTGATATGGCTGACGGTGGCTTTTATCCTTTTTTTTACGATACTGGGAATATGGGCTGTCAATCGTCTTGAACCTTATTGGGGAGAAGATCCTTCGCGTGTAGTGGTGGACGAAATGGTAGGAGTGTGGATTGCTCTGCTGGCTGCACCTTCGGGCAGTGTTTGGTATGGATTGGGGGCTTTTGCTCTTTTTCGCCTGTTTGACATTTTTAAACCGTTGGGAATTCGCCGTATGGAAAGTTTTCCGGGTGGATTTGGGGTGATGATGGATGATATCTTGGCAGGAATTTATAGCTTTGTAGTCTTAATAGGAGTAAGATGGCTGATAGGCTGAAAGAAACATCGAGATTTGCAGGCTGGCGTTATGCGGTTTGGGTCTTCGTCAAGGCTCAGCTTTCGTCGTATGTGGCAAGTCTTGTGGATTTTCTTGTAACTATTCTGCTGGTTAAACTATCCGGACTTTTTTATCTGTATGCTACTTTCTTGGGTTCTGTGGTTGGCGGTATGGTGAACTGTGCCATTAACTACGGTTGGGTATTTCATGCGGACGATTGCAAAAAGACGCATGTGGCGCTGAAATATCTTTTTGTTTGGGGAGGTAGTATTCTATTGAACACATGGGGTACGTTTGCTCTGACTGAGTGGTTGACCGGTATGCGCTGGGTGGACGGCTTGTTGGGGCATTATATAAACGATGTGTTTATACTGTCCAAGATCATTGTAGCTGTTTTGGTTGCATTCTTCTGGAATTATCATCTGCAACGGATATTCGTATACCGTAATCATAATTTCAGGAAATTTATACGACAATATTTTAGAGACTAAATAGAACTGATATGAATTATAGAGATTGGTTGCAACAGTTGATTTATAAGATCATAAATCCGGTTGTACATGGCATGATTAAGGTGGGCATTACGCCCAATTTTATTACTACCACCGGACTGGTGATGAATATCGTGGCTGCGTGCGTATTTGTGTATGCGGGCATGTATAAGCCGGGTGAACTGGTCTATGTGGGTTGGGGAGGAGGAATTGTTCTCTTTGCCGGTTTGTTCGACATGATGGACGGACGTGTGGCACGCGTCGGCAATATGTCTTCTACTTTTGGAGCATTGTATGATTCGGTGCTCGACCGTTACAGTGAAATGGTAACGTTATTTGGTATTTTTTATTATCTGATTCTGCAAGGTTATTTGTGGGGGTCGATGATAACTTTTGTTGCGCTGGTCGGTTCGCTTATGGTGAGTTACGTGCGTGCACGTGCCGAAGGGCTGGGACTGGAATGCAAAGTAGGCTTTATGCAGCGTCCGGAACGTGTGGTACTGACTAGCCTCGGGGCTTTGTTCTGTGGCATTTTTAGTGATTGCGAAGCATTCGACCCTATGTTGATATTGATTGTCCCCATGGTTGTGATAGCAGTTCTTGCCAATTTGACGGCATTTGCGCGTATTGCACATTGCTATAAACTATTAAAGAAGCAATAATGAGAAAATCTATTTTTCCTTCCGCCAAAGAGGCGTTTCCTGTCATTGTCATTACGGTGCTGTTCTTGTTGCTGACGGCAGTTTGCATAGGTTTGCGGGCAGAACATTTCCTGATGACGGGCTTGTTTGTCGTGCTGTTTTTTGCAGGAAAAACGACTCGTAAACTGGCGGTGGCGTTGCTCCCTTTTATCATCTTCGGCATTTCTTACGACTGGATGCGGGTATATCCGAATTATCAGGTGAATCCTATTGATGTGCAGGGGTTGTATGAGGCGGAGAAGTCATTGTTCGGGATCTCGCTTGGCGGAACAACGCTGATTCCTTGTGAATATTTTGCACAGAATCACTGTTCGATAGCCGATTTCTTTGCGGGCATATTCTATCTTTGCTGGGTGCCTGTTCCTATCGTATTCGGTTTGTGGCTTTATTTGAAAGGAGAACGTACAGTGTATCTCCGTTTCTCCATGGTTTTTCTGTTGGTAAATCTTATCGGGTTTGCCGGATATTATATTTATCCGGCAGCTCCGCCTTGGTACGCCATGAACTATGGCTTCGAGCCTATTCTTGATACTCCGGGCAATGTGGCGGGATTGGGGCGTTTTGACGAATTGTTGGGATGTTCCGTTTTCCATTCTATCTATGGACGGAATGCCAATGTCTTTGCGGCTGTCCCTTCGTTACATGCGGCGTATATGGTTGTCGCATTGGCGTATGCCGTTATGGGACATTGCAAGAAATGGCTGATAGCTTTGTTCTCCGTAATTATGGTGGGTATCTGGTGGACAGCTGTCTACTCCGGCCATCATTATCTGATTGATGTCATGCTGGGCGTTGCTTGTGCCTTGTCCGGAGTGCTGATATTTGAGAAAGGACTGATGAAGTGGGGGGCATTTAAGCGTTTCTTTGAGAGATACAACTGCTATATAAAATAAGGAGGTAATTGATGAAATCGACTTTGACGAATGGCGTCGGATGTGAGGGCTGGATGTCTGAGCTGCCGGATGACGTACTGTTATCAAAACTTTCTATTCCGGGTACGCATAACTCTATGAGTTATACATGCTATGAAGCAAATATTATATTGAAGATTATTTCCGGCCTTTCTAAACTGGGAAAAGACCGACTCGCAGAATTGGTTAGTCAAATCGTAGAACTCAAGAAGAACTCCGAATTGTCCAAGTTGGGAGACGTACTTCCAGAGGAACTACATCCTATATTGAACTGTACAGCTGCTTGTCAGTCTAAGACCTTGACGGAGCAGTTACAGTTGGGCGCCCGTTTCTTCGATCTCCGGTTAAATCATGAATTGAAGTTCTATCATGGCATTACTCCTTTGGGACTGGATATGCAGACAGATGCCATGCCTGTACTCGATAAATTCTTGGAAGAACATCCGGGTGAAACGATATTGCTGCGTGTCAAATCGGAGAATACTATCGAGGAAACAGTATACCGGGAGAGGCTTGAGGAAGAGGTTATCAATAAGTATAGTTCGCGATTCTGGACTTGGAATTCGGGCTATACAGGTCCCGGTGTGAAGGATGAGCATGGTACGGTTATCCCGACTTTGGGCGAAACGAGGGGGAAGATTGTCTTGTTCAATTCATATCAGCTTTCTAAAGCGGAAAGCTATATTGGCTACCGGCTTTGCTTCTATGAACCGAAAAGTGATACTGAGGTGTTTCCGTTTACCTGCCAGCATTTGCAGGATGTGTTTCAGCCGGGTTCACAGGAAGAAAAGATTGCTTATGTCAAGGAAAACGCTTTGGCTGCCGATAAGGCTACTGATCCTATTTACTTTATCAATTTTGTCAGTAGTATTGACAGTTTTAAGCTGGGTAAAATAACAATACCTATCCCGCTTCCTCAGGCATGTGCCCAGTTGAATAATCCTGAAGTGAGGAAAATGCTTGAGGAAAACATAAAGCGGACGGCAGGTATTATGGTGTTCGACTTTCTGGGATTTAATGAAAAAGCTTCTTCCTATGTCCTAGAACTTAATTTCCGGTGATTTTTCAGCGGAACCAATAAAAAAGACGGCGAAGTATTTGCTTTTACTTCGCCGTCTTTTTTTATTTGATTTCGATTTCTTCTTTCATATCAATCTCTTCTCCTTGCGGATCGTAGAAGATATATTCCAGAAACGCTAATTTCTGGCTTGGAATAATCTTGATACCGAATCCGTATTTCATTTGCCACTTCCGTTTCAGTGAGAGAACTCCCTGATTGATATAGGCAGCGATATACGGGTGGATGTGTAACGAGAATTTCTTTATCTTCAATTTGTTGACAAGGTAGTCAATTTTACTCTCTAATGTGTCTGTAAAGAGAATGGACGATTTGATAGTGCCTTTGCCGAAGCAAGTAGGACAGGTCTCCGTTGTGTTTACATCCATTGCCGGACGCACTCGCTGACGCGTTATTTGCATCAATCCGAATTTGCTAAGTGGCAGGATATTATGGCGCGCTCTGTCTTTCTGCATGTTGGCACACATACGTTCGTAAAGCTTTTGCCTGTTTTCAGCTTCATTCATATCGATGAAATCCACCACGATGATACCACCCATATCTCTTAACCGTAATTGGCGTGCAAGCTCATCGGCTGCTCCCAGATTCACCTCCAGTGCGTTAGCTTCCTGTCCGTTGGCATTCTTGGTGCGATTACCGCTGTTCACATCTACTACGTGAAGCGCCTCAGTGTGCTCAATAATCAGGTAGGCCCCACTTTTGTACGAAACAGTTTTGCCAAATGACGACTTAATCTGTTTGGTGATACCGAAATTGTCGTAAATGGGAAGTTGTCCTTTGTACAGCTTTACAATTCCTGCCCGTTCAGGGGCAATGAGTGTTACGTAATCCCTTATTTCGTTGAATACAGCTTCGTTGTTCACGTAGATGTTTTCGAAAGAAGGATTAAACAAGTCGCGCAATAAGCCTACGGCGCGGCTGGTTTCTTCGTAAATCAGTGTCGGAAACTTGGTCGCTTTTTGTACTTTCGTAATAGCTTCTTCCCAGTGTTTCAGTAATACTTTAAGCTCTCCGTCAAGCTCTGCTACGCGTTTTCCTTCGGCAACAGTACGCACGATAACCCCAAAGTTCTTGGGTTTGATGCTCATTAGTAGTTGTTTGAGGCGGGCGCGTTCTTCGCTTGATTTAATTTTTTGTGATACGGAAACTTTATCATTGAAAGGAATTAGCACAAGATATCTTCCGGCAAAAGAGAGTTCGGAAGTCAGGCGCGGTCCTTTAGTTGAGATAGGTTCCTTTACGATTTGCACCACTACTTCTTGTCCTACCTTGAGTGTGTTGGAAACTGTTCCGTCTTTTTCAAGATCGGGAAGTATGGTTGCTTTAGTGATTGGATTAAGCTTTTTTTTGTCGCTTAAAGTTTGCTTTACGTATTTCTCTAATGAGTTAAATTGAGGACCTAAGTCCAAATAATGAAGAAAAGCATCTTTCTCGTAACCCACGTCCACGAAGCAGGCATTCAGGCCTGGCATCAATTTCTTGACGCGTCCCAAATACATATTGCCCACAGAGAAGGAAATATTTCTTCCTTCGCTTTGGAGTTCTACCAGGCTTTTGTCTTCGAGCAGAGCGATGGAGACCTCTTTGGGCTGTACGTCTACAACGAGTTCGCTTGTCACAATTATTTGCTTTTACATTTATTATACAGAAATTTTCTGTTTGGATTGACCGATGCATCAATCTTTTGTATATTGGTGATCGGCTTAATACTTAAACAAAGAACAAACCCGCGAGACAATTACCTTCACAAGTTTGTTCTTTATTTTGTCCTTCAGACTAAAAATTACTTTTTGCTTTTATGTCTGTTCTTTCTTAGTCTTTTTTTACGCTTGTGCGTAGACATTTTATGTCTTTTTTTCTTCTTTCCGCTTGGCATAGCTTCAAAATTTTACGGGTTAATACTATTGTTTATTATTTTTTCACAGCAATGGTGAATGTCTTAGCAGGTTTAAAAGCCGGAATGTTGTGTTCCGGAATAATGATAGTAGTGTTCTTTGAGATGTTGCGAGCTGTTTTCTGAGCTCTTTTCTTCACTACAAAACTACCAAACCCGCGGAGATAAACATTTTCATCTTTTGATAAAGATGCCTTCACTGCGTCCATGAACGCTTCAACGGTTGTCAGTACTGTGACTTTGTCAATTCCGGTGTTCTTTGTAATTTCGTTTACAATATCAGCTTTAGTCATTTTTCCTAAAAAAAAATATTATTACTATTGTTTTCTAATTTTTTGGACTGCAAATATATAGCTTTTTGGCGGCTCTAAAAAATATATTTCGGACAATTTTCTAAAAAAGTCCAAGCATTAAGTTTTGTTAGATTGAAAATCTGTATTTTTGTTCTTCCGAAAAATAAGGTGCACTCTTTTGTAAATATGGACTTTGAGATGAATATATTGACTGAAACTTTGCTGGATTGGTATGCGGATAACAAACGTGATTTGCCTTGGAGAGATACTGCTGATCCTTATCGGATATGGATTTCCGAGATTATTTTGCAGCAGACGAGAGTTGTGCAGGGATATGAGTATTTCCTTCGCTTTATTCGTCGTTTTCCTGATGTGGAAACTTTGGCTGCGGCTTCAGAAGATGAGGTTCTGAAGTACTGGCAAGGGTTGGGATATTATTCTCGTGCCCGTAATTTGCATGCGGCAGCCAAGAGCATGAACGGTAAGTTTCCGGCAAGTTATCAGGAAGTGCGTGCTTTGAAAGGTGTGGGCGATTATACGGCTGCTGCCATTTGTTCCATTGCCTATAATATGCCGTATGCGGTGGTGGACGGAAATGTTTATCGCGTACTTTCCCGCTATTGGGGCGTTGATACTCCCATTGATTCAACGGAAGGAAAGAGGTTTTTTGCAGTTTTGGCCGATGAGATGCTTGATAAATCCCGACCTGCGATTTATAACCAAGCTATTATGGATTTTGGAGCTGTTCAGTGTACACCGCAGGCTCCTGATTGTATGTTTTGCCCTTTGGCCGATAGCTGCACAGCTTTATCGAAAGGCTTGGTGATGCAGCTTCCGGTGAAGCGGCATAAGACAAAAACATCCAACCGTTATTTTAATTATATATATGTACGCATGGGCGCGTGTACCTTTATACATAAGCGGACGGCTGATGATATTTGGAAAAATCTGTTTGAGTTGCCGCTGATTGAAGCGGATAAGGCTTTGTCGGAGGAAGAATTTTTGTCATCGGCTTCTTTTCGTTTGTTGCTGGCAGAAGGAGAGCGTCCGGAAGTGCGTTCTGTGCTCCGGAATGTGAAGCATGTTTTATCGCATAGGGTGATTTATGCCAACTTTTATGAAGTGGTTCTTCCGGAAAACTCCCGTTCGTTTTCGGACTATCAGTGCATCAGGGTAGAAGATTTGGAACAATACCCGGTATCGCGTTTAGTGCATGCATTCTTGGAGAAATATATATAAAAGTTTGTTGTATTCTTGCATGATGTTGTTATTCTCGTTAATTTTGGCAGCAAATTAAAAAAACGAAAGCGTATGTCGGTAAATAAGGTGATATTGTTAGGAAATGTGGGGCAACCCCCAAAAGTGACCTACTACGATGGCGGTAATTGTGTAGCGCAAGTGTCTTTCGCTACCTCTGAAAAGGGGTATACTTTACAGAATGGGACGCAAATTCCGGATCGCACTGAATGGCATAATTTAGTCTTTCGTAACCGGCTGGCTGAAATCGTTGACCAATATGTGCATAAAGGGGATAAGCTTTATGTGGAAGGTAAAATACGGACTCGTTCGTACGATGATCAGACCGGTGCAAAACGTTATATTACAGAAATTTTTGTAGATAACATGGAAATGCTTTCTCCGAGAAATGCTGCCTCCGGAACTGCGGTTCAGGCAGGTATGCCGGGGCAAGCGGGTATTCCAGTACAGTCAACACAATCGCAGGTTGCTCCTGCACAAAATAATCCGACGGACGATTTACCGTTCTAATTGTTTAACTAAAACCAAAATCTTTGGACCCAGACGCTTATTTATGCCAGTTGGCAGATATTTTTAACGGTATAACCGTACATGCTCCTTCTATTTCGGCTATTATAGCCATTGTCTTGGCAGGTGTGCTTTTACTTGCTTCCGGTTTCGCTTCAGCTTCCGAGATAGCATTTTTCTCATTATCTCCCTCCGATTTGAGTGCCATTGAAGAAGGGAAACACCCTTCTGATGAGAAAATCAAGAATTTGTTGGATGATACGGAACGCTTGTTGGCTACGATATTGATTACGAACAATTTTGTGAACGTAACGATTATTATGCTCTGCAATTTCTTCTTTATGAATGTGTTCCTGTTTCATTCGGCTATTGCGGAGTTTTTGATCCTGACAGTTGTCCTGACTTTCTTATTGTTGCTTTTTGGCGAGATTATGCCGAAGATTTATTCTGCACAGAAGACGTTGGCTTTTTGTCGTTTCGCAGCTCCCGGTATTATGGCATGCCGTTCTGTTTTTTATCCGTTGTCATCGTTATTGGTACGTTCCACTTCGTTTCTCAATAAGCACTTTGTACGCAAAAATCATAATATTTCGGTAGACGAACTCTCGCATGCACTGGAATTGACAGATAAGGCTGAACTTTCGGAAGAAAATAATATACTGGAGGGGATCATTCGTTTTGGCGGAGAGACGGCTAAGGAGGTGATGACATCACGTTTGGATGTGGTGGACCTGGAGATTCGCACTCCTTTTAAGGACGTATTGAAGTGTATCGTGGAGAATGCCTACTCACGTATCCCTGTTTATGCGGAGACGCGTGATAATATAAAGGGAGTGCTCTATATCAAGGATTTGCTCCCTCATCTGAACAAAGGGGATAATTTCCGTTGGCAGTCATTGATTCGTCCTGCCTATTTTGTTCCGGAAACCAAGATGATTGATGATTTACTTCGTGACTTTCAGGCAAATAAAATTCATATTGCTATTGTGGTAGATGAGTTTGGAGGAACGTCGGGTATTGTCACGATGGAGGATATCATTGAAGAAATTGTAGGTGAAATACGTGATGAGTATGATGATGAAGAGCGTACGTATGCTGTGCTCAATGATCATACATGGGTATTTGAAGCTAAAACACAGTTGACGGATTTCTATAAGATAACCAAAATTGATGAAGAAACTTTTGATGAAGTAGCAGGTGATGCGGATACTTTGGCCGGGCTTTTGCTTGAACTGAAGGGAGAATTTCCGGTACTCCACGAAAAGGTGGTTTACGATTGCTATGAATTTGAGGTTCTTGAAATGGACAATCGCCGTATCCTAAAGGTGAAGTTCACAGTCAATGAACCAGCTGGTGAAGGTTCTGAAACAGAAAAATAATGCCTGTTTTTAAACAATATATCGGGAATTCCTGCAGGTGGGGCATTTGGAAAGCAGATGAAACAGTGGAAGAACTGCTTGCTTTGCTTCCCCATAAGGAAAAATATGAGGCTGATATTTGCGGATTTACGGCTAATTCTCGTAAACTGGAACGGTTAGCAGTTCGTGTATTATTGTATAAAATGCTTGGTGAAGAAAAGGAGATTGGTTATCGGTCCAGTGGAAAACCTTATTTGGCAGACGGTTCTGCTTCTATTAGTATTTCGCATACTAAAGGCTATGTAGCTGTTCTGTTGGGCGGGCCGGAAAAAGAAGTGGGCATTGATGTCGAATGTTATGGAGAACGCGTACGGAAAGTTGCTCATAAGTTCGTGAGGGAAGATGAAAGTGTATCTTGGTATAAAGGTACGGAAACCTGGTCGTTGCTGCTCCACTGGTCTGCAAAGGAAACAATGTTTAAATGTATGAATACTTCCGATGTTGATTTCCGGAAACATCTGCACATATTGCCTTTTACGGTTGAAGAACAAGGAGTATTCTCCGCCGTTGAATACCGTACGGCGGAGAAACGGAACTTTCGGATTCACTACTACTTGTTTCCGGATTTTGTTTTGACGTTAAGTCTGTGATTATAATCTTTCCAACTGTACTGTAAAATGGCGCATTAATGGAGCTTCCCAGGCAATGCGTACGCCTCTTGTGATTGTTTCGCGTTTGTCATATACATTTTTGAGTGCAGCGGCTATTACATTCATATGGTTATCCGTATACACGCGGCGTGGAATGGCAAGGCGGAGTAAATCCAGTCCGTTGAAACGGTTTTTTCGGGTAACCGGATCGCGATCGGCAAGTAGGTAACCTATCTCGCATCCGCGTATGCCGGCTTCCAGATACAACTCAATGGTCAATGTCTGTGCCGGGAACTCTTCTTTGGGAACATGCGTCAGTACCTTTGGGGCGTCTACAAAAATGGCATGGCCTCCGGCAGGGCGTTGATAAGGTATTTTATATTCGTCTAATTTTCTTGCCAGATATTCTACCTGACGAATACGGGTTTCAAGATTATCGAATTCGGTGTTTTCATCCAGACCGATAGCAAGTGCATTCATGTCGCGACCATTCATACCGCCATAGGTAAGGTAGCCTTCAAACTGCACACAAAATCCTTTTGCTCCTTCGTACCAATCCTGTCGGCGGGTTGCTATAAATCCGCCCATATTTACGATGCCGTCTTTCTTGGCACTCATTGTCATACCGTCTGCGAGTGCAAACATTTCTTTAGTGATTTCCTTGATGCTTTTATCCTTGTAGCCTTCTTCGCGTGTCTTAATGAAATAGGCATTTTCGGCAAAACGGGCAGAGTCGAATAGGACAGGCTTGTTGTATTTGTCGGCAATGCTCCGGACATCACGTAAGTTCTGCATGGATACGGGTTGACCTCCGGCTGTGTTATTGGTGATAGTGACGATGATAAACGGTATGCGGTCATTATGTTCCTGCAACACTTTTTCCAGTTTGGCCGGGTCTACATTTCCTTTAAACGGGATCTCCAATTGTGTTTGTTTGGCTTCGTCTATTGTACAGTCCAATGCGATTGCCTTTCGGCTTTCGATATGTCCTTTGGTAGTATCAAAATGGGAATTTCCCGGCACAATATCTCCTTCATGTATCAGATAAGAGAATAATACATTCTCAGCTGCACGTCCTTGATGAGTAGGGATTATGTATTCAAAACCGGTCAGGCGGGTGATAACTTCTTTCAGGTTAAAGAAAGAAGAAGCGCCTGCATAACTTTCATCTCCAAGCATAATGCCTGCCCATTGCCGGTCGCTCATGGCTCCTGTTCCAGAGTCGGTGATGAGGTCAATGTAGACTTGTTCTGATTTCAGTTGAAAAACATTGTAATGGGCTTCTTTCAACCATTGTTCACGTTCTTGACGGGTACTTTTGCGGATAGGCTCCACCATTTTTATTTTCCATGATTCGGCAAATGGTAATTCCATAGTTTATTTTTTTATTGAGTTAGACAATAAGTTAACGGTTAAATCTGTTTATAACGTCTTTTTGTGCCGAATGTAGTGATTTTATAGGTGACTGACAATAGATTTATGACTTTTTGTAAGAAAATGTCCGGGCGAATCACTTCGACCGGACATCATTTAAATAAACTTGGCAGAGTTTATTCCTTTTTACTTTCTTTGAAAGAGTTTGGATGAATGAAATGATTGGATGATTTATCCGGTTCATTAGACTCAACGCTTTTTCCTCGAAAGCAATGATAAAATGGTGCATGGCAGGTCTTCTGACTTGTTTCTGTTACAGACTGCCTTCCCGGAATATATTTCCAGTGGCATGGGTAGAGAGTTTTATTGTCTGCAACATTGTGTGAAACTTACAGCAGCGGGACTGTCCAGGACTTACACCTGATTCCCTTTTAATTGCCTCCTTTGAAAAAAGGAAGCAAACCAATGCATTGCAAAGATAATGAAAAAAGTAACAAACGGGAATGAATAGGAGAATTATTTCTCCTTTGCCAGCGTAAATACAAATTCCAGTCCACCACCTTGATTATTTTTGGCGGAAATTGTTCCACCATGAATAATGACAGCGTTTTTCACGATAGCAAGCCCCAAACCTGTACCGCCCAGCTTACGTGAGCGTCCTTTATCTACGCGGTAAAAGCGTTCGAACAAACGGTTCAGGTGTTCCGGTGAAACGCCTATTCCTGTATCGGCAAAACTAAAATAATAGAAATTCTCGTCTTCGCGGAAACAGTTGATATTAATATGGATATTTGTTCCGGCATAGGCTATGGCATTGTCCATTAGGTTACGGAAGATAGAATAGAGCAGTGAATAGTTACCTTTCAGCTGTATTTTGGGTTGCAGACTGTTGACTACAGTTATACGCTTCTCTTCCAGTTCCAATGAAACTTCATTGACTATGCTGGAGACGAGCATACTGATGTCCACTTTTTCCATATCAATCATATTGGCTGCTTCGTCCATGCGTGTCAGTACGGAAATGTCCCGTAATAAGCGGCTGAGGCGGTTGCTTTGAGCATAGCATCGTTCGAGAAAAGTCTGTATCTTCTCATGGGGAATGTTTTCGTTGTTGACAATGGTTTCCAAATAGCCTTGTATGCTGCTTACGGGGGTTTTCAGTTCATGGGCTATGTTCTGTGTCAGTTGGCGTTTCAAGCGTACCTGTTCTTCCTCCTGTGTGATGTCATTAATGGAGATTTCAAAACTCTGGTCTTGGAAGATGATGCATTCTACGATGAATATACGCCCGTTTTTATTAATGTTGATGGACAGTCGTTTTTCTTCTTTATCCGAAGGGCGCCTTTGCGCCTTGCTGATGAAGTCGGTAATTTTCTGAAACTCACAGACAGAGAATATCTCTTCAGTGGTTTGTAGATTAGAGTCTGAAATTAAGTTGCTGTATTGAGTAAAAAGGTTGTTGACGAGAATTTCCTTCTTGTCTTTAGTAAATACTCCCAATCCTTCGCGAGAGGTCTGCAAATGGGTGATCAGTTTTTCACGCTCGATATATAGTGCTTCTTTGGTTTCACGCAGGCGTTTATATATTTGTATGATATGTTGGGAGATTTCGCCGAGTTCATTGTGTGGGAAAGCAGATTGTATATCGGTTTCCACCGGTTCGTTCCTATCGGCACGTTTGGCAAACTCGCGTAAGTGGCTGATTGCCATACCCAGTTTGGATGTATATTTGTAGAATACAAATATCAGCAATAGAGTAACGATAGTCGTAAACCAAAGATAATGCTGGTCGGCAGCCAGGCTGTTTATCAGATTTACGTTGTAGGGCAATGCTGAACGGATGATATAATGGGGATAGAGAGTGGCCGAATAGAAATAGGGTATGCCGGTTGTTTCGGAAGTACGTCTTAAATCATATCCTTTTCCGTTTTTTAGTGCCTTTTGAATTTCCTGGCGATTGATATGGTTGTTGAATACTTCTTGGGACGTTTCGTTGTAGCTGTCATAAAGCACGTCTCCATGTAGATTTACGATAGTGACGCGGAGATCCTTGTTCGCCCCTTTGACTATATATTGGTTCAAGACGGAGGTCCATAAGCTGTCGGGAGTGCTTCGCAGTTCCTGTTGCAGACGTTCATTGTAGTCCTGAAGTTGTGTGTCAAGCAGCTCTACTTTGTACTCTTTTTCCCGCTGATACTGATAGGCGATGAAGCAGACAGCAAAAACAAGAAACAATGAAATCACCGAAAGGAACAACTTCCGGCTGAATGACAGGACGTGTCTGTCATTATTGGGCTTCGAAACAATATCCATATCCTAAACGAGTTACAATGCATTTGCCGTAAATTCCTATTTTTTTGCGCAGACGAGTGATGTTTACGTCTATGGTGCGGTCCAGTACATATACTTCGTCACTCCAGATACGTCCTAAAATGTCCTCACGCGAGAATACGCGCCCTTTGTTTTGAAGTAATAGGAGTAATATCTCGAATTCCTTTTTGGTAAGTGGCGCTTCTTCACCGTCTATACTTACTTTCTTTTTGATGATGTCAAGCACCAGTGATTCATAGACGATTTGTTCTGGTGCACGTTCTCCTTCTCCTTGCTGGGTACGGCGCAGTACGGCTTTGACGCGTGCTGCTACTTCACGCAGGGAAAACGGTTTGGAGATATAATCATCTGCGCCTAGATTAAATCCGGTTACCGTATCATTTTCTGTGTCTTTAGCGGTAATGAATATGATAGGAACTTTGGCTGTCTTTTTGTCTTTTTTCAGCATACTTGCCATTTTGAATCCGGAGATTTCTCCCATCATCACATCCAACAATAGCAAATTGTAGGCACTGATATCCAATTTCAAGGCTTCTTCTGCGGAATTGGCGGTGTCTACTACGTAACCTTCGTTTTCAAGATTGAACTTTAAGATTTCGCATAAATCTTCTTCGTCGTCTACAACTAAAATCCGGTATTCGTTCATTGTACTTTTTAATTAATGTAATGGGAGGCATACAGCGTCTCTTTATTACAAAGTTAAACTTTATTTCTTTTCATCGACAAAATTGCGGCGTTTTTGTTACGATAGAGTGAAACAAGTGTTACATTGCGATTACAAAATCCCGGTTTCACCCAATTAAGTATTATCTTTGTATTGTTTTAAGGTTGGTGGCTATATGAAAGAATTATTGAATATAATGAGAAGGAGGCGGTCTAAATGGTGCATGCCGCTGGTTGGTGCTGTATCGGTGGCTGTAATCATCGGTTCGATTTGGCTGAACGTTGCTCCTTTCCGTTCAGGTTTTGAGATAACGGATGAATTAGGTGGAAATATTTTCCCTTCCAGTATTTTATGTGTTGCGACAACGGATGCTCAGGTCATTATACCGGTGGACTCGATGTTTGTCGGAAACCCGAAATCATGCATTGCAGTGAGGGTGCGTTCCGCAAAAGCATATAGCCGGGTGAGGGTAGAGGTGGCGGAAACTCCTTTTTTCTCCCGTTCTGTTTCGGAGTTCGTATTGGCGAAGCCGCGTACTGAATATATTATTTACCCTGATATTATTTGGAATTATGAAGCATTGAGAAATAATAATCAGGCGGAGCCGATTAGCGTTGCCGTTACGTTGGAAATGAACGGAAAAGAGTTGGGGCAACGGGTACGTACTTTTTCTGTACGTAGCATTAATGAGTGCCTATTGGGGTATGTGACAGGAGGTACAAAATTTCATGATACCGGAATCTTCTTTGCCGCTTATGTAAATGAGGAAAATCCTATGATAGACCAACTGTTGCGTGAGGCTTTGAACACTCGCATTGTGAATCGTTTCCTTGGTTATCAGGGAGGTCCTGAGGCTGTTGATAATCAGGTTTACGCTTTATGGAATGTTTTGCAGAAACGCAAATTCCGTTATAGTTCCGTATCCAACACAAGTTTGTCCAGTAATGTTGTTTTCTCTCAACGAGTCCGTACGTTTGATGATGCTTTGGAATCATCGCAAATAAATTGTGTGGATGGCAGCGTCTTGTTTGCTTCTTTGCTTCGTGCCATTAATATGGAGCCGATATTGGTGCGGACACCCGGTCATATGTTTGTGGGGTATTATACTGATGCAAATCACAAAGACATGAAGTTCCTTGAGACGACTATGATTGGTGATGTTGATTTGGATGATTTTTTTCCTGATGAACAATTGGACTCTACTATGATCGGAAAAACACAGAATCAGATGTCCCGTATCACTTTTGATAAGTCTAAAGAGTATGCAAACAGGAAATATAAGGAAAATGAAAAAGGTATTCACTCCGGTAGATTGAATTATATGTTTTTGGAAATATCCAAGGAAGTAAGAAGGCAGATACAGCCAATAGGAAAATAGTTGAAATGGACAAGTTGTGAAATACTGCTCAAAACTAATTTTTTATCGCATTTTATTTTATGATGTAAATTTCCTATCTTTGCACTCAGAATGTGGATTTTAAGATATGATTAAAATATTGGAGACCTAAAAGTCTTCATTCATAGATGATGATTGGAACAGTCGGTTCGTGAGAATCGGCTGTTTTTTGTTTCGATTGTTTGCATATCAGGAGTGGTAGTGTTACTTTTGCAAGGAAGAAGTTATTTAGTCAATGAAATATGAAACAAGGTAAGAAATTTATTTCTCCGGGAGCATGGTTCTCTATGGTCTATCCGGCAGACTGGAACGAATTTGAAGACGGGGAAGGTTCTTTCCTGTTTTATAATCCTAACGAGTGGACAGGTAATTTCCGTATATCGGCCTATAAGGGCAGTGCGACGTATGGCAAGGAAGCTGTTGAACAGGAACTGAAGGAGAACACCTCGGCTACATCTGTAAAGATAGGGCCTGTGTCGTGTGCGTACAGCAAGGAAATGTTCGAGGAAGAAGGGGTGTACTATACATCTCATCTTTGGGTTACGGGAATGGGCGACGTTGCGTTTGAATGTTCGTTTACGGTGCGTAAGGGAGAGTCGGTGACGGAAGCCGAAAACATAATAGCCTCACTGGAAGTACGCAGGGCCAATCAGAAATATCCGGCGGAGATCATCCCGGTACGCCTGTCTGAAATTTATCAGATAAATGAGGCGTATGAGTGGGTGAGTAACACAGTGAAAGAATACCTGAAGAAAGATTTTCAGGGACAGGAAGAAGACATTGCCAATATGCAACAGGTTATGGATAGCGGCAATATCGGTGCCAAGAAAAAGGAAGCCTGGCTCGCTTTGGGCATTACGCTTTGTGCCATTCTTGCCAATGAAGTGGAGGGCTTTGAATGGCGTACGTTGATTGACGGTAATCGTGAAGCTCCTGTTCTTGTGAACGTAGCAGACGGTGCTATGATAGACCCGATGAAATTAGTATGGAGTAAGGTGAAAGCCGGAGAAGCCTGTTATCTTGCGGAGATTTATAAAAACTTGCTTTCATAGCAGCTTTTTCTGATGATCATTGCCGTTCCGCATAACGGCTTTCAAATTTTAATTCTCTCAATTCTTAATTTAATAAGCTTTGGCAGCAGTAAATTCAATTCTTCAAGTGGAAAACTTGACCAAGTCATTCGGTGATCTGGTACTATTCGAGAATATCTTTTTGGGCTTATCCGAAGGGCAGCGTGTGGGCCTCATTGCTAAAAATGGCAGCGGCAAGTCCACATTGCTGAACATTCTTTCCGGAAAGGAAGGTTATGATAGTGGCACAATTTCTTTCAGACGCGATGTAAGAGTCGGATATCTGGAACAGGATCCTCAGTATCCGGAGGAACTGACCGTTCTCGAAGCTTGTTTTCATCATGGCAACAGCACCGTAGAACTGATTAAGGAGTACGAACGCTGCATGGAGACGGAGGGGCACCCCGGTTTGGACGAAATTTTGGTGCGTATGGATCAGGAGAAGGCCTGGGAGTACGAACAGAAGGCCAAGCAAATCCTTTCCCAATTGAAAATTCGTGATTTCAACCAGCAGGTAAAGTCGCTTTCCGGCGGACAATTGAAGCGCGTGGCGCTTGCCAATACGCTTATCACCGAGCCTGATTTGTTGATACTGGATGAGCCTACCAACCATCTTGACCTTGATATGACCGAATGGTTGGAAGACTATTTGCGCCGTACCAACCTTACTCTGCTGATGGTAACGCACGACCGGTATTTCCTTGATCGTGTTTGCTCGGAGATTGTCGAAATAGACAACCGCCGGATATACCAGTACAAAGGTAATTACAGCTATTATCTGGAAAAGCGCGAAGAACGCATCGAAGCAAAGACGGTAGAGATAGAACGCGCCAATAATCTGTATCGCACTGAACTTGAGTGGATGCGCCGTATGCCACAGGCCAGAGGGCACAAAGCGCGTTACCGGGAAGATGCTTTTTATGAGTTGGAGAAGGTGGCCAAGCAGCGTTTCAACAACGACAATGTGAAGCTGGATGTAAAAGCGTCTTACATCGGCAGCAAGATATTTGAGGCGGATCATCTTTGCAAGTCCTTCGGTGATTTGAAGATATTGGATGATTTCTCTTACATCTTCGCCCGTTATGAAAAAATGGGTATTGTGGGCAATAATGGTACAGGAAAGTCTACTTTTATCAAGATATTGATGGGAGATGAGAAGGCGGACAGTGGAACGCTGGACATTGGCGAAACCGTCCGCTTCGGCTACTATTCGCAGGATGGCTTGCAATTTGACGAGCAGATGAAGGTTATAGATGTAGTGCAGGACATTGCCGAGGTGATAGAGCTGGGTAATGGCAAGCGCCTGACGGCATCGCAGTTTCTGCAACATTTTCTTTTCACGCCCGAAACGCAGCACAGCTATGTTTATAAGTTGAGCGGTGGCGAGCGCCGCCGTCTCTATCTGTGTACTGTATTGATGCGCAACCCTAATTTTCTGGTGCTGGATGAGCCGACCAATGACCTTGACATTGTTACACTGAATGTGCTGGAGGAATATTTGCAGAATTTCAAAGGTTGTGTCATCGTGGTGAGTCACGACCGCTATTTTATGGATAAGGTAGTGGATCATTTGCTGGTGTTTAACGGTCAGGGAGATATTCGTGATTTTCCCGGTAACTATACCCAATATCGCGATTGGAAAGATGTGAAGGCAGTCCGGGAAAAAGAGAAGGAGAAAGAAGCGGCAAAAGACCGGGAGGAAAAGACTGCGAAAGTCCGTCTGAACGAGAAGCGCCGTATGTCTTTCAAGGAGAAGCGTGAGTTTGAACTGCTTGAGCAGGAAATTGCGGCATTGGAAGCGGAAAAGCAATCCATTGAGGAGGCATTGTGTAGCGGGACGCTGTCCGTCGATGAATTGACAGAGAAGTCGAAACGCCTGCCGGAATTGGCAGAACTGATTGATGAAAAGACAATGCGCTGGCTGGAGTTAAGCGAAATAGAATCGAACTGAGAAAACATTTTGACTTTTATCGACTGTTTTATGAAGTTCGGAAATAATAATTGAAGTATAAGAGAATGGGCAGAAATGGAAATCTGACAAATTATCATAGTCACAGCCTGTATTGCGACGGACGCGCCGGTATGGAGGACTTCGTGCGATTTGCCATAAGTGAAGGATTTACTTCGTATGGCTTTTCATCTCATGCCCCGTTGCCTTTTTCTACGGCGTGGGCAATGGAATGGGATCGCATGGATGACTATCTGGCGGAATTTCATCGGATGAAAAAGAAATATGCTCGGAAGATAGAACTTTATCTTGGTTTGGAAATAGATTATCTGAATGAAGAGAGTAATCCGTCCGTTGACTGTTTCCGGAAACTTCCGTTGGACTACCGCATCGGTTCCGTACACATGCTGTATAATGATGAATCGGAGGTTGTGGATGTGGATGTTTCCGCCGCTGCCTTCAAGCGGATTGTGGATGAGCAATTCGGAGGTGACCTGGAGAGGGTGGTGCGTCTGTATTATGGACGGCTGAGGCGTATGCTGGAGTTGGGCGGTTTCGATATAGTGGGGCATGCGGACAAGATGCACTATAATGCGGCCTGCTATCGTCCCGGCCTGCTCGATGAAGTTTGGTATGATACGCTTGTAAAAGAGTTTTTTGAAGATATTGCCGCACGTAGCTATCAGGTGGAAATCAATACCAAGTCCTATCATGATTTGGGAACTTTCTATCCCAATGAACGTTATTTCCCGCTGCTGCACAGTTTGGGTATCCGGGTTCAGGTCAACAGCGACTCTCACTATCCGGAACGGATCAATAGTGGCCGTCCGGAAGCATTGCGGGCATTGGTGAAAGCCGGATACAAGACCGTAATGGAATTATACGATGGCAAGTGGCAGGAAATGCCGATAGTCTTATAAAGGTTATTTATGGACAGAAGATAGTATGCTTAAAGGGAATGTGTGAAAATGGAATCCCGCTATCACTCTGTCATTCAGAACAGAGTGGTAGCGGGATTCCATTTTCAGCCTCCTTTTGAGGTATTAATCTTTATTTATTTCTTCAGCAGAAACTCGTCAATCGCCTTCTTGTAGGTTGCCTTGTCCGCGGCTCCGCGAAACAACTGGGGTTCACCCTGCATCGGTACGAAGACAAAAAGGGGAATGCTCGTAGCATTGAATAAAGCAGCCAGCTCTTTCTCCTTGTCTACATTGACTTTGTATATCACGATTTTTCCGGCATATTCCTTTGCCAGTTCTTTCATGATAGGAGCCGTCATGCGGCAGGGGCCGCACCAGTCGGCGTATAAATCAATGATAGCGGGTTTATCGCCTTTGTACTTCCACTCTTTGGACTTTTCGTAATCGAATATTTCTTTAATAAACATGTCTTTGTTCATTACGATTACATTACCTTCCTGAGTAGTCTCTTGCTTTTCTGCTTGTTTTTGTCTGGCTCCGTCGGTACAAGCATAGGTCAGAATGCTTGAGAAGATGAGAGCCGCCATAGCTATAATTTTCTTCATTTTTCTAATTATGAGTTTTGTTCGATAATGGCTTTAAGCTCCTTACCGCTGATTACACCTGAATGGCGCCATATCGCTTCCCCTTTTCTGAATAGGATGAAAGTAGGAACCATTTGTATGCGGTAGCTTGCAGCCAGTTCTTCATGTTGGTCTACGTCTATTTTTGCGATGCGTGCTCTGTCGCCGATTTCGTCTTTCAAAGCTTCCAACACAGGATGCATTGCTTTGCAAGGGCCACACCAGGTAGCAAAGAAATCTACTAAAACAGGCTTTTCTGATTGTATTAATTCTTCAAACTTTTCCATAATCTTTATTTTATAATAATTAATCAAATATATAACAGATAAACGGGGAAAAAGTTCATTATCAATTGCCAATCATTCACCGCAGAACACTAATCGCTGATTGTCAATTCCTTGATGATGTGCGAAGCACCGGCATACTTGTCTATGATGAACAAGGTGTAGCGGATGTCCACGCAAGCGGCACGCTGTGAGGAGGGACGGAATGCGATGTCACCCGTCAGCCCTTCGTAGTTGCGGTCGAAAGCTGTACCTATCAGCTCGCCTTTGGCATTGAACACCGGACTGCCTGAGTTGCCGCCTGTATTGTCTGTATTTACGATGAAACAAACGGGCATCTCACCATCGGGCATGGCGTATTGTCCGAAGTCTTTGGCCTGGTACAATTGCTTTAATCTGGCGGGAACCACAAACTCCCAGTTGTTGGGGTCTTCCTTTTCCATGGCTCCTTTCAGTGTGGTGTAATATCCGTACTCCACACCGTCGGCAGGGCGGTACGGCAATACGCGCCCGTAGGTCAGGCGCAGGGTAGAGTTGGCATCCGGATAGATAGGAGTGCCGGCTTCACGCTTCATATCCATCATTCCCTTTACCCATACTTTGTGGGCAGCGTTGTAGTTGCGGTTGGCATCCATCATGGCAATGGTGGTTTGCAGCAGGCCGTCGGTAATGGAATATTTGAACAGGGTCATCCAGTCATTGCCAATTTTATACAGGCTGGGCTTGCGGATGAACTTGGCAAAGTTTTCCTTGCTGCCAAAGATGGAATATTCGAAACAAGCGTCAATGAAAGCATCACTGTCACCCTTGAACCGCCGGTCGATAATCTTGAAGATACCGATGCGTTGTTCGGCGGGGATATATTTCATATAGGTTTGCAGCATCTTTTTGCCAACAAGCCGTTCCACTTCAGGGAAAGGGACGGCAGAGAAATACTTGTCGGCTGCAATCTGCAAACTGTCGGCAGCGGCTTTGATCTTGACTTTGTCTTTGCTTTTCAAAGCGGCGACCAGTGCGGTGGTACTCGGAATTTTCATAAAGTCAAGTCCGGTAATCAACGCTTCCTGAATGGCTTGCTGATGATAGAGGGCGCCGCGGCGGTGTTTTACGATGTCGCGTATCTGATCGAAGGCTTTTTGATAGGAACTGTCGTTCAAGGCACGCCCACGTGCCAGAAGTTGTTCCTGCTGTGCGCGTTTCGTATCCAGTACTTTCAGGCGGACAAGCCCTTCGTTCATGCCGATTGCATTCTTCCAGTAGTTGGCGGAAGAGGCATACTTGCTTGCATAGTGGATGCGTACGGCATCGTCCTTCAGCATCTGTTCCATAAGAGCTTTCTGGCGGACGTCGCGCACGTGATGGCGCATGAAGTTGGTGGTTTGCATACGTTCTTCCACTTCATCGGAAATCATGTAGCGCCAGTTACGTCCGGGAAATCCCATAACGAATGTGAAGTCGCCTTCGCGATAGCCGGCAAGGCTGATGGTGAGATGCTTCTTTACCTGTAAGGGGACGTTGTCGCGGTTATACTCGGCCGGCTTTCCGTCTTTGTCAGCATAGATGCGGAAAAGGGAGAAGTCGCCTGTGTGGCGCGGCCACATCCAGTTGTCCGTATCGGCGCCGAACTTGCCTATGGAGGAGGGGGGCGCGCCTACCATACGGATGTCGCTGTAGGTGGTCTTGAGAAACAGGTAGTATTTATTTCCGCCGTAGAACGCTTTCAGTTCCGCTTTACGGCCGGGTGTGAGCGTTGTGCCTTGTTCGGAAAGGAAGCGGTCGGCTATCTTGGTTAGGTATTTGGGAGACAGGTAGTTGGTTCCGTTTGGGTCGGAGTCAATCTGTAATTGCTTGTTGACGTAGTCTGTCACATCCATTATCTCGTCAATGTAAGTGACGGTAAGCCCTTTGCAGGGGAGTTCTTCGCTGCGTGACATTGCCCAGAAACCGTCGGTCAGATAGTCATGTTCTACGCTGCTATGTTGCTGGATGGCTCCGTATCCGCAATGGTGGTTGGTAAGTACCAGTCCTTCTGCTGAGATGACTTCACCTGTGCAACCGCCGCCGAAATGTACGACTGCATCTTTCAGGGCTATGCCATTGGGATTGTATATCTCTTCGGCAGGGATTAGCAGTCCGAGTTCGGTCATAGCGACCTCATTCTGTTTTTTGAGGTCGGTAAGCATCCACATTCCTTCATCGGCATAGACCGATAAGATACCGGATGTAAGGAATAATGATAAAATGATTTGTCTCATGTAAATGTGTGTTAGAAGATGTTTTGAGAGTGAATGCCATTCAGTATACGACCGAATGTCATTCACTCTTATATCCTTTTAGGGGAGGTCTCTCGATTTACTCGATAATGTTCATTTCTTTTATCAAATGCCCGCATCCGCCCAGTTTTTCAAGGATGAAAAGTACGTAGCGGATGTCCAGTGCGATGCAACGTTGCAGGTTGTTGTTGAAGTTGATGTCACCACTCAGAGACTCCCAGTTGCCGTCGAATGCGCAGCCGATGAGTTGCCCTTCTCCGTTGATGACGGGGCTTCCGGAGTTACCTCCGGTGATGTCGTTGGTTGTCAGGAAGCAGACAGGCATTGTGCCGTCAGGCATGGCGTAGCGGCCGAAATCTTTATTGAGAATGAGTTCTTTCAGCTTGGCCGGAACTACGAATTCCCGGTCTTCAGGGTTCTCTTTTTCGAGAATACCGTCTGTGGTGGTGTAGTAATTGTAGTGTACGGCATCACGCGGGCTGTATGATTTTACATTTCCGTAGGTCAGACGGAGTGTGAAGTTGGCATCTGGATAAGAGGGGACGGGCAGTTTCATCTCTCCTAAACCGCGGATGTACGCTTTATGCAGTAGATCGAGATCATTGCTCAAAGTCCTGTTTTCCATAATAACGGCGTTCAGCTTTTCCAGTTTTGAACGGGAGTAGGCAGTGGCGGGATCTTTTTCGATGGCCTTCACTGTGGGCTTCTTCATGAACTTGTCAAAGTTGGTACGGTTGGCAAGGATGGAGTTGTCGTACAGATCGTCTACAAAGACGTTGTAGTCGCCTTTGTACTTATCCCGTATGGTCAGATAGAAGGTGGGCAGTTCTTCCGGTTTCAGCTTTTGGGCAAGGGCGGGAAGAATGGCTTTGGCTACGGCACGGTCCACTTCGTGGTCGTAGTCTTTGTTGTGGATGCTGTTGAACACTTCTTCCAGTTGCGCTTTGGAGGCAGTAAGCAGTGAGTCGTTTCTCTCTTCTAATGCAGTCTTGATGTTGTCCATTACCATGTATGGGCTGCCGAATTCAATGGCACCGCTCAATGCTTCGTACAAATACTCAAGTTGGCGGCTGACAGGCTTTCTCTTGGCGATGATACCGTCAATCTTGTCTACCACTCCCTCGTATTCGGGTTTGCCTTTGGCAAATTCCGCAAATTTCTTTTCTTGTTCCGCTTTAGTACCCAGCACGTCGTTGTCGATGATTGCCTTATTCATACCGATGGAGTTTTTCCAGTAGTTACTGCTTCTGGCAAATTTACTGGCGTACTGTATGCGGGTCTTGTTGCTGGCGTTCATATATGTGCGCAGCACGTCAAGACGTACTCCACGCATGTCAATCATGGCCTGATTGTCTGCTTCCATGCGTTCTTTCACTTCCGACCGGGTGAGGTAGCGGCTGGTTCTGCCGGGGAACCCCATAATCATGGCGTAATCGTTCTCTTGCAGACCCTTGATGGAGATGGACAGATACTTCGGAGTTTGCAAGGGCACGTTGTCCTGAGAATATTCGGCAGGCTCTCCGTTTTTGTCGGCATAGATGCGGAACATCGAAAAATCTCCCGTATGGCGCGGCCACATCCAGTTGTCTGTTTCACCGCCGAACTTTCCTACTGAGGAGGGAGGGGCGGCTACCATGCGGACATCGCTGTATACTTTGTAATAGAACAGGTAGAATTTATTTCCGGCGTAGAAAGGCAGGGCTTTTACTTCAATGCCCGATTTGCCTTTCAGGTCGCTCTTCTCCAGTTCCTCTTTGGCAAGTTTGTTAAGGAACGGTGCGGTCATGGCGCCTACTTCCGTTACTTCTCCGGCTTTGACTTTCGCGTTGACAAGGTCGGTGATGTCCACAATGCGGTGTACGAAACGGAATTTCAATCCCGGAGTAGGCAGTTCCTCGCTACGGCTTTTTGCCCAAAAACCGTCTGTCAGATAATCGTGCTCTACTGAGCTATGTTGTTGGATAGCATCATAGCCGCAATGGTGGTTGGTGAGGATTAATCCTTCCGGTGAAATAATCTCGCCGGTGCAACCACCGCCAAAGATACCGACGGCATCTTTCAATGACACGCCGTTCGGATTATATAAATCATCGACTTCAAGCTTTAACCCTTGCTTTTTCATCATGTCGATGGAGTTCTGCTGTTTCATAAGTTGCAGTAACCACATTCCTTCGTCTGCACGTACGGAGCAGACGGTTGTCAATACGGCGATAGCCGCAATCAAATACTTCGTTAATTTCATTCTTTTATTAATTAATATATGATTTATTTGAATTTTCCTTCCCGAATGGCTTCCATGACGTTTGCAGGCGGACGCTGGTTCATCAACTCCTGCTTCATGAAGTCCATGTAGGGGGCTACGTGCTTGAAGAACTTCCGGTAGCCTGCGCAGAGGTAGTTCAGTCCGGGTTCACCGTTTGCTGTATGCGCAAAACGATTCTTGGGACATTCGCCGTTGCAGGCAAACAGCCATTCGCATTCCCGGCACTGGGTAGGAAGCGATTTCTGCTTCATCAGTCCGAAGTTTTGCTGTTGTTCACTGTACATCATCTCGACGAGCGTCTTCTGATAGATATTTCCTAATTTATATTCAGGGAATACAAAATGGTCGCAGGCATATACGTCTCCGTTGAATTCCATTACACCGGCATGTCCGCAGGTCTTTGCCATGGAGCATACACCGGGCTGTTCGCCTACCCAGTTGGCAAGGGTGGAGTCGAAGAGCTGGATGTAATAAGTCCCCACATCTTGCTTCACCCATTCGTCGAACAGGGCGCAGAGGAAGTCTCCCCATTGTTCCGGACTGACGGAGAAGTCTGCCAGTTCCGTAGATTTCTCTTTGTCTGCCAGTGAGGCGAGGTGGCGTCCGTCCTGATGAGGAGTAATTCGTTCCACGATAGGAGCGAACTGTATGTAATGTGAACCGATTTCTTTGAAAAAATTGTAGAACTCGAGAGGGTAATCGGCATTGAAGTCGTTCACCACCGCCATTGCGTTCCATTCTACTCCATGCTTTTTCAGCAGGTTGATGCCTTGCATCACTTTTACAAAGGACGGTTTGCCAAGTTTGTTCTTGCGGTATTCATCGTGGAACTCTTGTGGACCGTCGATGGATACACCCACCAGCCAGTTGTTCTCTTTAAAGAATTCGCACCATTCGTCGGTGAGTAATGTGCCGTTTGTCTGGATACAGTTGTCAATGGTCCGGCCATTGGCGTATTTCTTTTGCAGCTCCATGGCTTTTTTGTAGAAAGCCAGCGGGCGCATCAGGGTTTCTCCGCCATGCCAGGTGAACAGCACCTGCGGCATCGTCTGCGAATTGATATATTCTTCTATGAACTTTTCAAGCAGTTCATCACTCATCACATGTTTGGGATTGTTTACGTATAATTTGGACTTCTCCAGGTAGTAACAATAATCGCATGCAAGGTTGCACACAGCCCCTACGGGCTTCAGCATCACATACAGAGGTTTGGCAAAAGGAGCATAGGTTGACATGTATATTTTCCCGATTTTTATTATTTATGATTGTGCAAAAATACGTAAACCAAATGAAAATTCCTTTCTTTCTATCCGGTTTATAAGGAATATTAATACCTTTGTTGCGTATAATTCATAAATCGTTTCCTGCATGATTAAAATGAGTGTAAACCGCATTTTGCCTCTTTTGCTTTTACTTATGTTTCTCGCTTCTTGTACCCGGAAGTATAAGGTGGAAGGCAGTTCTTCGGTAACAAGCCTCGACGGGAAAATGTTATACCTTAAAACCTTGAAGGATGGGCAATGGGTAACTGTTGACTCGGCGGAAGTTATTCATGGACTTTTCTCAATGAGGGGCAGGGTTGATTCTGTGATAATGGCAACTCTTTATATGAATGATGAAGGTATTATGCCACTTGTGCTGGAAGACGGTAAGATTGAAGTTTCCATTTCCAACACGCAATTGACTGCCAAAGGTACGGCTCTCAATAACCTGTTGTATGAATTCATCGAAAAGAGAAATGCACTGGAACTGCAGATAGAAGAACTTGACCGTAAAGAGGCGCGTATGGTGCTGGACGGAGTCAATCTGGAAGAGGTTCATAAAGAACTGGAACAAGAGGGTGAGGCTCTTGTAAAGGAGATGAACGGTTATGTCAAACAGTTCATCATTGATAATTATGAGAATGTGTTGGGACCGAGTGTCTTTATGATGATGTGCAGCACGTTGCCGTATCCTATCATGACTCCGCAGATAGAGGATATCATGAGAACTGCTCCTTTGGAATTCAAGAAAAACGAATTGGTGAAGGCGTTCCTTTCAAAGGCTAAAGAGAACATGCAGTTGATTGAAGAGCATCAGCGTGTAAGGGAAAATGCTTCAGTAGCGGATACTTCCGGTAAATAATCTGTAAGCAGACCATTGCACTCAGTATGTGTTGCAAGAACAGGAAATCTTAACGGTCTTGATCTTCGTTTTTAACCATTCCCTTAAATTTCTCCGGGAGGCTGCTTTCTACGGCTGCATAAGCTTCTGTCATAGTGGCCTTAATATTCTCTGCCCCTTGCCCTTTGGGGGCAATCGGTTCATGAATAGTCAGTACCATGCGGTGGCGGTGTATCCACTTGCCGGTCCGGGGCAGTATCTCGAACGAACCGTCGATTGTAACAGGCACTACTGCCAACTGAAGTTCGTCTGCCAACTGAAAGGCTCCTCTTTTGAAATAGCCCATGTGCCCGGTGAATGTACGTGCCCCCTCGGGGAATACCACTAACGATACCCCGTCTTTCAAAGAGGCTTCCGCCTGGCGCATCGTTGCCAGTACTTTTTTCGGACTGGAACGGTCTACGAAGATGTGTCCGGCACTTTCGCATGCTTTGCCCACGAATGGAATTTTCCGAAGGCTTTTCTTCATCATCCATTTGAAGTTCCGCCCTAAAAAGCCGTAAATCAGGAAAATGTCGAATGAGCCTTGATGATTGGGAACAAATACGTAGGAAGTGCGTTTATGCAATTTCTCCCGCCCGTTTATTTTTACCGGAATAAGTAGAAGATAACAAATCAATTGTGACCATATTTTCCCCGGATAATATCCCCAGATGTGGGCGCCGCCCAATAACGAACCGATAATAGTGACCAGTGCGGTGAGAATTGTCAGCACCAATAATATAGGCAATGCAAAGCAAATCTGATAAATATTATAGAGTATTTTCATAGGTTTGGGATTTTGTTGCCACAAAGATAGACCTTTTTTTATTTTGTCACTAATTCTCGCAGACTAATTTTATGACGGTGATTTCAGGCCACGCACCAAAGCGGAAAGGCAGCCCTACATACCCTATACCGACATTGACGTACAATGCACGCTTGCCTTCATAATACATGCCCGACCACTCCGGATATATGAGGGAGGCCAGTGAATGTCCGAGCATTTCCATTTGCATCGCATGTGTATGTCCGGAGAGGGTCAACTCAATGTCTGAGTCCGGCAAAACTTCGCGCCGCCAATGAGTAGGGTTGTGGCTGAGCAGGATGCGGAACATCCCTTCCGTACCCTGTATGGCTTTGGGAAAATCGGCAAACTGGGAGAAAGGAGGTTCTCCGTCGTTCTCAACACCTATCAGGGCTATGCTGTCGCTTTTGTGATGTATAATAGTATGATCGTTGTTCAGCATCTTCCAGCCCATATCCTTTTGTTGCTCTATCAGATATTCTAAATTGGCAACTTCTTCTTTTCTGCTATGCCAGCGGTAATAAGTTCCGTAATCATGGTTGCCGAGAACGGAATACACGCCACCGGGGGCGTGGAGCTGCGAGAGGATTTCTTTGAAACTGTCCAGCTCGTGACTTTGCTGATTGACCAAGTCGCCGGTAAAGACAATCAAGTCTGCTTTCTGCTCATTCACCAAATTGACCAGTTGCCGAATGGCTTCCGGATTTCCTTGCCAGCTGCCTATATGTATGTCCGATAGTTGAAGAATACGGTAACCGTCAAATCCTTTGGGAAGATTAGTCGAGTGGTACTCTACATCTTTTACTTCAAAACGTTTGATGCCGACTATTGCTCCATAGAGGATATTGGCAAAAGTGATTGTACCCAGTATCAGCCCGAGAAGAGTATATGGAAGTCGGTGGGCGACAAAAGGGAATCGGGGATTCCTGAACGGTGTACGGAAAATGGCGAAAGACAGAAAACGACTGATTCCACGCATCAGTATGCCAAGCAGCGAGCAGAGCATAAATACGGTTTTGGGAACGGCAAACAGCATTACAGCTACAGCCAGCCTGCCGATGCTTTGGGGATGTCGGGAAAGAGCATTCTCTCCTGCCATATAGATATAGTACAAATATAGGGCTACCAGTACAACAGTAGGAAGCCAGTATATACTGCGACGGATTACACTGCGTGTTTTCTTTACGATGTACACCAGGTAGATGTACATGTCCGGTAAAAGCAGGAATAAGATAAGTATAAGAGTTATTCGGTGCATATATCTTTGAGTTCTTCTATGTTCTTTTTAATATTGTCGAGATGTTTATAGATGAGTCTCTTGTAGATGAAATAAATAAGAATGACATCCCAGATAATGTAACATATCAATAGGACGGCTTGTACTCCAAGAGGCAACATATAGTAGTCCATTACCCAGTAGAACAGTGCAGTGAAGACTATGGTCCAAATAGCCACTGCCCATACCTCGTAGTGGGTCCAGTAACGGAATGTGCTCATGCGCCGGCTCACCTCTGCTACGGGCATTTCATCCACTAACGTGTTCTTGTTCCAAAGGTCGGTTTTCCAGTCCCACCACATACCGCCAAGGATGGTAACGGTGATGAAAGCCAGGAATATGGCAATTTTGTTCTGCAGGTGCTCATTGAAGCCGAAGGTGGGCAGTAAGAGCCATATCAATAGGATGATGGCCAGCCCTACCGCACCTATTCCCAGTGAGAAGCGTTGTAGGAAAACAAGTCGTCCCAGGCTGTGCCGGGTATTTGTTTTATAATTTGCAATCAATTCTTTTATTTGTTGTTCATCGGCAATCGGTTCCTTTTGCAACTGTGCATCTAAGGCATTCCATGATTTTTTCAGTTCGTCCAGTTCCATATATTATTCCTCCTTGTTCATCTTTTTCAGTTTGTCTTTAATGCGGTTGAGTTTAGTGGCGACGTTGGTAATAGTCAGTCCGGTGATTTCGGCAATTTCCTCATAGCTTTTTTCTTCCAGGTAAAGCAGTATAATGGATTTTTCCAATTGCCCTAACCGGTTTATCATCCGGTAGAGTTGCCGTAGCATGGCTTGCGTTTCATCATCCTCTTCACTGCGGTCGGCTTCTTGGGTGAGGGTTACAATCTCAGGGATGTTTTTTTCTTTCCGTATGAAACTGATGCAGGTATTTAAAGCAATACGGTAAATCCACGTAGAGATCTTACATTCTCGTCTGAACTTTGGAAATGCTTTCCATATATTGAGCACCACTTCCTGATACAGGTCACTAAGAGTCGCGTTCGGAGTAGTGTACAGGTAGCACACCTTATAGATGACGCGCTCATATTCCCGTATAACGGACAGAAACTCTTGTTCTATATTTTCCATTGTGTATTGTTTCTCGAATCGCTTTTTATTTTGTATGTCGCAGTGAAAATTGAAAAATCACATTATCTCAGGTTTGCAGCCAGAAATTTTCGCATTTCGTCAATCGGTCTGCCACGTCGGCGGGCATAATCTTCCAATTGATCTTCATCAATCTTTCCTACGGCAAAATAACGTGACCGGGGATGTGACAGCATAAGACCGCAGACGGAGGCATGCGGATGCATGGCTCCATTTTCGGTTAGTGTGATGCCTATTTGTTCCATGTCCAGCAGTTCGTTCAATATAAAATTCACAGACTGGTCGGGCAGGGAGGGGTAGCCCACTGCAGGACGGATACCTTGATATTTCTCAACAAATAAGTCTGGGATGGAAAACGATTCATCGGGAGCATAGCCCCAAGCTACCTTACGTACGTATTCATGCATTTTCTCCGTTGCTGCTTCGGCAAGGCGGTCCGATAGGGTTTGTACAAGGAGATGTTTATAGGGGTCATCCTTATAATATTCTTCAGCCTCTGGACTGATAGAAGATGCGAACAGACCTATGGTATCTGCTATGCCGGATGAAAGAGGGCGTATAAAGTCACTCAAGCAGAGGAACGGGCTTCCGTCCGGATTGGGGGTTTGCTGGCGGAGTAAGGGAAACAACGTACCTTCAATGATGAGGTTATCATCTTCTGCATTAGTATGGCACAATCTATAGATACATTGAACCGTAATATCCTCATCCAATCGGTTAAGAATTCTGTTTGCTTCCTTAAACAACTGCATGGCTTCAGCTGCTTTGGCGCGGTCTTCTTGAGGAAAAGATGCGAGCCACATGGCACGACAGGAATCACAGCCATGGATATTGGCAATTGCCGCAAACCTGGGTTGGAAGCCCCATGCATGGAAAAAATAGATCCAGTTGATGTAGGGACTTACTTCGTGGATTTTATAATTGATAGTTGGCAATTTATTGTATACTCTGATTTATTTACACTAAATTACATTCTGAATTTGCTGTATGCCATGAAAGATTTACGCTTTGGATGACCGGTAATCGAATCTCAACTCTTCACCGCGATAAGTCCCGTCCACCGTATCGCCATTGTAGATAAGATGTCCGTTGGCAAATGTCTTTTCTACTTTCCAGTTGAACGTATGTCCTTCTAAGGGGCTCCAGCCGCATTTGCTCAAGATTTTGTCTGAAGTAACTTCCCAGGGAGAATTGGGGCGTACCAGCACTAAATCTGCCTGATAACCTTCTCGGATATATCCGCGTCGGCAGATACCGTATATTTGAGCAGGTGCATGGCACATTTTCTGCACAAGAGTCTCCAGTGAAAAGATTCCTTCGTCCACCAATCCCAACATGCTTACGAGAGAAAACTGTATCATAGGCATGCCGGACATGGCTTTCAGCGCTCCTCCTTCTTTTTCACTCAATAAGTGGGGAGCATGGTCGGTGGCTATCACATCAATCAGGCCGGAATTGACAGCTGCTCGTAGAGCTTCCCGATCAGTTTTTCTCTTAATGGCAGGGTTGCATTTTATGCGTGCACCCAGGCTGTTATAATGGGATAGCGTATAGAGTAGATGCGCTACGCATGCTTCGGATGTAATATTCTTATCTTCCAAAGGTTCGCTACTGAAGAGTTTCAGTTCTTTGGAGGTAGATACATGCAGAATATGCAGTCGTGCTCCGGCAATTCTTGCCAGACGGATGGCCAACTCGGAAGAGGCATAGCAGGCGGAAACGGAACGTATACCGGGGTGGGCATTGACGGGGATGTCGTCCGTTCCCTTGTATTTTTTCTTGTATATCTCGATATTGGCTTTTATGATTTCCTGGTCTTCGCAATGGGCGGCTATCAGCATGTCTGTGCCATTGAAGATTTTCAGAAGACTGTTCATTTTGTCTACCAGCATATTACCGGTGCTGGAACCCATAAACAGCTTGATACCGCATACGCGGCTCTTGTCCAGCTTGTCGAATTCCGTATAGTTGTCATTGGTCGCTCCGAAATAGCAAGAGTGATTGACAATACATTTCTCATTCAGTAAGTCGAATTTACTATTCAGGGCATCCAGAGTGACGGTCAAAGGATTGGTGTTCGGCATATCCATTATGGAGGTTACGCCACCGGCAGCTGCTGCGGAGCTTTCTGTCAGGATATCTGCCTTATGGGTAAGCCCCGGATCACGGAAATGCACGTGATCGTCAATGATGCCGGGTAGCAGGTAGCAGCCGGTTGCATCAATTACTTCTTCGCAAGGTGCGGAAAGCGGTTTCCAGTTGGTAAGCACCTCGGCAATACGTCCGTTTTCTATAACTACCGAACCTTGAGTGGATTGTCCTTCATTGACAATCGTAGCGTTGTGTATCAGCGTTCTTTTCATGTCCTTAGTCTTTTAAGTTGGGATATTTATGAAACCAACTGTCCCATTTCAATCGGATAACTCCGAAGACAGCTTCTCCGAAAATGCTACTGTTCATCTTGGATGTTCCCAGTTCGCGGTTGATGAAGATAACCGGCACTTCCTTTACGTTGGCTCCGCATTTGTAGGCGGTGAACTTCATTTCAATCTGAAAAGCATAACCCTTGAAGCGGATACTGTCTAAGTTGATTGTTTGCAGCACCTTGCGACGGTAGCAAACAAAGCCGGCAGTCGTATCGTGGATAGGCAGTCCTGTTATGATCCGTACGTATTTGGAAGCGAAATAAGACATCAGAACGCGTCCCATAGGCCAGTTCACGACATTCACACCGCTGACGTAGCGTGAACCGATAGCCACATCTGCCCCTTCCTCGGCACATGCCCGGTGGAGTCGGGGAAGATCTTGGGGGTTATGGCTGAAATCGGCATCCATTTCGAATATATATTCGTAGTCGCGTTGTAACGCCCATTTGAAACCTGCTATATAGGCTGTGCCTAACCCAAGTTTTCCTTGACGTTCCACCATAAATAGGCGGTCGGGAAATTCCTGTTGTAATTCTTTTACGATATCGGCTGTTCCGTCGGGTGAACCATCTTCGATAATAAGTATGTGAAACCCGTATTCCAGAGCAAAAACGGCGCGGATGATATTCTCGATGTTTTCCCGTTCGTTGTAAGTGGGGATGATGACAATGCTGTCTGATTTCTGCATATTCATTGAAAATATATAGGGACTTATTAATAGGTACAAATCTAGGGTCTTTGTTTTATATACTGAAGAAATCAGTGCTTTATAAACTAATTCTTTGTAATTTGTACTTATGCTCTCTAATTAGAGCGCAACAAAGATAGCAATTCTTTTTTATCTGAAAGCTTTCCTTATAAATTCTTTTCTCGTTCCAGAACTTCTCAAATTTTTATATATAGCACATTGTTTTGTTTTTTGGGTAGTCCGGTCTGGTGTCTGTTTATCCGGATTAGGAGCTTATTATGCTAATTTTATTAATCCGTCACCCTTTTTAACATAATCATCCATTAAACCTTTTCTCTTATAGTCTATTTATATGATGTGTTTTAAAATTAAAGATATATGAATAAAACAAATTTTTTTGGCTATATGGCCTCTGTTGTTTCCTACTTAGAAGAGGAACAGCGTCATGGTACCGCTCATGTGTACCGTAGTGTATTAAGACGGGTTATTGAATTTGAAGGATTGGATGTACTTGAATTCAATGACCTGACTCCTCTTTGGCTCCGGTCTTTCCAGGAGTATCTGTTGAGCCGCCAACTTCATTGGAATACTATTTCTACTTATATGAGGATGTTGCGTGCTACCTATTTTCGTGCCGTCGATGACGGACTCGTACCTTATCGCCCCAGACTTTTCAAGGGAGTGTATACGGGTACGAAAGTTACAGTGAAGCGCGCGGTGGATGAAGATGTATTCCGTAAGCTCAGCATCCCTGTAGCAGATGAGAGACTGGAATCGACACGTCTCCTGTTTTTACTGCTTTTCATGCTTCGCGGAATGCCTTTTGTGGATGTTGCATATCTGAGACATTGTGACTTTCACAATAATGTCATCGTATATCGCCGTAAGAAGACAGGCGCATGGCTCACCGTACGTGTGGAGGGTAAAGCTCTGGAGATTATACGTAGCCTCAGGAATTCTGATGAGAATTCCCCCTATCTGTTCCCTCTTATTCACAATCCGGGAAAGGATGAATACCGGCAATACCAGAATGCACTGCGTGGTTTTAATTACCGTTTGAAGAAGTTGAAGGATCACATAAACGGTGTGACCGGATTGACCAGTTATACGGCCCGCCACAGCTGGGCCACTATTGCCAATTATAGGGACTATCAGCCTGAACTTATTAGCAATGCCATGGGACATTCATCAGTGAAAGTAACAGAAACATACTTTATGAAACATACAGTTGAAAGAATAAACGAGATGAATAAAGGTATAATATCTTATATATTCACAAAGTAATGATTCGTAATATGCTGTTTTACAAGATGAACACGAAGCTGCTTCGTTCTTAAATCTATTGTTTATTCTTCCGTTACTTTGTAGGTAACGGGAATTATTTGTTTGTCGCAAATATCAACAAAACATTTATATTGCGCAAGAAAAAAAAGAGTTTTTTTTGAAAAATAAGTAAAAAACGCTCTCCTATATTATTATAGGGCGCATTGGCTTGAACAGCAGTGCTTTTCCCCGGTGGAAAATGCATAATACTCTCGCAGCCATGTTATATAAAATTAACATGGAAAGTTCTGCTCGTCTTTAGCCGGTCCATCCGATAATCCGTAACAGTAGGTCATGTCGATACAGGAATGTCTCTTGTACCATGTTCTTCCTTCATTTTCCCGTTACCTACAAAGTAACGGAAATGTTAAAGCAGTAAAGTATATAGACAGATAAGTTATATCATATAAAAATGGAGAGCATGAAAAAGAGCCTTTGCATTATTTTCCTGTTTATCGGCATCTCTTTGTCAGCGCAGGACATAGCCATCAAGACAAACCTGCTGTATGACATCAGTACGACTATCAACCTCGGTGCCGAATTCCGTCTGGCTCCTAAATGGACGCTGGATCTTTCTGCGAACTATAATCCTTTTACTTTCTCGGACAGTAAGAAGTGGAAGCACTGGATGGCACAGCCTGAGGTGCGATACTGGCTGTGTGAGTCATTCAACGGCCATTTCTTCGGTCTGCACCTGCTCGGCGGGCAGTTCAACGTAGGCAACGTGGACTTCCCGTTGGGCATTTACCCCTCTACCAAGGGATACCGTTACGAGGGATATTATTACGGAGCCGGCCTGGCCTATGGCTACCAATGGTTGCTGGGTAAACGCTGGAGCATTGAAGCCGGCATCGGCGTGGGGTATGTTCAGAACCATTACGACAAGTATGACTGCCCCAAGTGCGGTGAATGGAAGGAGAAGAACGACAAAAGATACTTCAGTGTCACCAAAGCTGCTGTATCGCTGATATATACCATTAAATAAGGAGGAAGTGCATTATGAGAAAAGAACATATATATAGTAAATTGATATGTGGTGCATTGCTTTTGTTCGGAATATGTGTTCCTGTTTGTGCACAGACCGGACATCTTTCGGGGGTGCGCGTAATCAATGATGAGATAAAAAAGAAAGGCCGTGAAATTCACGTGGATTTTGTACTTGATGTGACGGACATGCACGTGAAGCGTCAGGAAAGTGTGCGTCTCTATCCGGTAGTAGTGGCAAAAGAGGGGGATAAAAGTCTGGATCTTCCTTCTGTGGTGCTGGACGGTCGTGTTCGTGACAAGGTGCACCGTCGTGAAAAGGCGCTGAATGGCTTTACCAAGACCGATGGCGCAAAGACTGTGCTGCGTCGTAAGAACGGTGAATCTCAGCAGGTGGAGTACAGTGTGGTGATACCTTACGAGCCTTGGCTCGGCGCTGCCCGGTTGGTACTTCGTGAACAGACCACCGGTTGTGCGGAGTGTGATAAGGGTACGGAAGAGACTCCTGTGAAGAGTACTTTTCTGCAGCTATTTCAGCCTAAATATACAGTGGCTTTTGTCCCGCCTTTGAAAGAGGCTGTAAAGATGCGCGACGAGGTGAAAGTGGCACGTTTGAATTTCCGCCAGGACAGCCATAAGATTGACCCGAAATTCCAGAACAACCGTCAGGAGCTTGACAGTGTCCGTCACTCCATCGCTATGGTAAAAGATAACGGCGACCTCACGATTACGGGTATATGTGTTACCGGTTACGCTTCTCCTGAAGGGCGTGCGGATTATAACGAAAAACTGTCCCGACGTCGTGCCGAAGCTTTTACGCAATATGTGCAGAGGGAAACCGAAGTGGACACACGCTTTTGGCATGTGGCATGGCGTGGTGAGGATTGGGAAGGTCTCCGTATGGAACTGGATAAGTTTCCCAACCTGTTGAAGCAGAAAGAGGTGATTGCGGTAGTTGAATCTTGCAAGGGCAATTTGGATGACTGTGAGCAGCGTTTCAGGGATGAGTTCCCTCCCGAGGTGTACCAACGCCTGCTGAATGAAGTCTATCCTCCGCTGCGCCGTAATGAGTACCGCATAGAGTATAAGGTGCGTAATTTCAATTTAGAAGAAGCCCGGAAGCAGATATATTCCAATCCCCGTTTGCTGAGTGTGGAGGAGATGTATCAGGTGGCGGAGTCTTATGGAGTGGATACTCCGGAGTATGGCAAGGTTTTACTGATAGCTGCCCGTACCTATCCGGACAATATTCCGGCTGTTGTAAACGCTGCCCGTTACGAACTTGGACAGGGACACATGAAAGAAGCTGTGAATTTGTTGCTGCCCTTGGAAGGGAAGGGTAATGTACGTGTGCTGAACTGTCTGGGCGTAGCTTATGCCAATGAGAAACAGTATGAGAAGGCACGTACGGTTCTTCAGCGTGCTGCCGCTACGGGTGATGCGGAAGCCAGGGAAAACTTGCGCAATGTGGAAGGGGTGATTGCTGACTTATAACAGGGTTGGAAAGAGAATCTTATAAACATAAGGCAAAAGAGAACGAACTATTATTTACTGTTTTTTTAATTTAATCTATTAAATCATGAAATTAAACAAGTTTTTTATGCTGGGATTGGCCGGACTGGCATTCGCGGCATGTAGTAATGAGGACGAGGTTGGAAATGACTTGTCTCAAAATAGTAAAACGATCATAGTTAAGATTGAAACTGGAGGATATACCACAAGAGCGTCCGGAAACGGAGCTTGGACAGATGGTGCCAACAACCAATCTCAAATTACAGTGAATACTGTAACGCTTTATTTATTGGATAAGGACGGTGCTATTGTAGACACTAAGACACTTGAAAATAAGTCCAGTGATACATTCCATGGTGTTAGTGGAACAGTTACTAAGATTGCTGCTGTTGCCAATTGTCAACCTACAGCCAGTGGTACATGGGCTAATGTTGTAGCAGAAACATTTGATGTTGCAGATTATCAGACTGCGGAAAATGCTCCCGTATATGCAGAGGCTGTAGATATAACTTATAAAAATACAGACACTCAAGACGGTTACCCTATGTATGAGGCTACTTTACAATTGGCAACTAAGATGTCCCGTATAGAACTAAGTGGTAACTTGCAGTGTACTAATCTGGCAGAGTCTGCATATAAAACACTTACGTTAGAGTATGTAGGCATAAATGGGGCAAATACCAAATTTACATTAAAAGGTACAGGCTCTGAGCCTCATTCTGTAACGAGCAATTTAACCGGTTTCCCCGACTTGACTCCTGATACAGGTACACCAACTGCATTTTACGATGCAGCTGCTACTCCTGCTCCTGTATTGAACGATAAGAATACGCCTGTTGCATTAGGCACTTCTTACGGATATAGTGTCTGTGGGATGCCTGAATTATTGCTTCGTTTTAATTCGGAACCTGTTGACGATGTCAAAGAAGGCTATATTATTTATGACCCTGCCTATTTGAAGATTACAGGTTTTAAGACTGCTGATGGTAATGTGGTTGCTATGGAATCTGGTAAAATTTATCAGATTACTGATTTGGAGTTCACTGAAGAGGATATTACAACTTTGGAGAAAGATAAAATCTGTATTACAGCTACTGTCAGAGTAGCTCCTTGGGATATCGTAGCTGTTGAACCAAGCTACGGCGAATAATTCTATTTATTATGAACCAAGAAGTCGGATTATTATAAGTCCGACTTCTTGGACTCTTCTATCAATTTTATATTGAAACATACATAAAATATGAAATATACAAAATACATACTATCCTTGATGTTTTTAGCTTCGCTCAACGGGTGCATCAAAGAAGATATGAGTGACTGTCCGGGCAATTGCACGCTGAAATTCAGTTATGTCGGAGATGGTACGACTCAAATTTTTCAAGATAAGATTCATAAAGTGGACATGTATGTTTTCGACAGTGACGGTATGTTACTGTCCTCTCATCCGATAAGCGAAGCAGATGTGAAAAAACAATCCACAGAGTTGAATTTGCCTGTGGGAGACTATCAGATTGTAACTGTGGGAAACACTTATAATACAGAAGTAAGCGGAGAACAAAATCTGGCAACTGCCCAATTTTGTGATGAAGACTGCATTCATGGCGAACGGATTGCGGGAAATGATTCTCTATATTATGCTTACAAGGAAATCAGCATCCCCGGTGATGCAAAACAGACAGAAGAAAAAATGGATTTTGCCAGTTCGCATTACAAAGTCCATGTAGAGGTGATAGGAGTCGCTTCCGAAGAACTTACCACACGTGCTCCGGTATGGCCTACACTGAGCATGAGCGGGCTGTCTTCCATGACAAACTTCAGCAACAATGCCTGTGGCAGCATTGTTACTTATTATCCGGAAACTGAAAATAATGCGGAAAAGCATACCATGCTGGCACGCTTTAATATAATGAGACATACCGACCATGAGAATGTGAATCTGGATCTCACCGATGCCAACGGCAAAAATATGGCTCATATAAACTTGGCCGATTTCTTGGCTGCCAATCCTGTGATAGACCTGACTAAACATGAAGCGCTGATACCTATCCGTATTGAGTTCAAATCCATAGGTGCGGTGATAACCGTTCCCGACTGGTATATAGTAGATGTGAAACCCGAATTTTAATGGACGACTATGAAAAGAGTATTGTATATAGGATTATTGCTTCTTGTTGGCTTGCTGACGTTAGAAGGGTGTATTAAAGAAGATAACCCGGTAGTGGCAGAGACGCGCAATATAAGTATGACGATGAATGTGGATACACGTGCAGGCGGATCGGATATTAATGTTGATATAGAGAGTGCAATAAATACGTTACGTGTATATGCCTTTTATGGAGAAAGGAAAGTCGGTTATTTCTATGGTAATGATAAGAATTTGGTAGTGGATGGTGGAAAACTATCTTTTTCCATGGATTTGGATATTCCAACCATGTCTTTTTTGGAGGAGCCGATATCTTTTTATTTAGTTGCTAATGAGGAAACGGTCAGTGTTTATAATTCCCCTGCATGGAGTCCGGATATGACTCGTATGCAATTGGAAAATTATTGTTTTCGTGAATTGAATAATCCTCGTACTGCATTGCCTATGGTGACGGTGAAAGATGTGATGATTAATCCAAACGACATAAAGGAAAGTGAAGTACATTCAGAGCATTGGATGTGGACTGGCGGTCCGATTGAATTTGAGCTGGAACGTTCTGTCGCCAAACTGGGTATGTACTTTGCGGCGAAAGAACCTGATATCGATTTAGAGGTGATGCAGGTTGAGATATTGCCAAGTGGATTGCAGGATTATAGCTATATGTTTGCTCCCGGACATGAGAGTGAGAATTTGAAGAATGTGCCGCATAGTTGGCAGTATGGTTTTAGTTTAATAAACGGAGGTGCAGTCAGCATTGATAAAGTTGTGACAGATGATGAATATAACAGTTACACTCCGGAGGACAAGAAGAATCCGGAAAAAATATCTGCTGCTTTTACAGATGTGCTTTCTGCTCCCGCTTATATGTTTGAGAATTATTATGGCTCGAACAATCCGAATCAGCAAGGCGCAAATGACACCGATGGGAAGGGGTATGTGTTGAAAGTGACATACAGTGTTGCTGGAAGCCAGTCTGAAAAGTTAATCTATCTGCCCGATATAGAGCGTAATGCTTGTTATTATGTATTGAATAGGATAGGGGTGGATGGTATTGTGAGTATTGTATATAATGTTGCCGATTGGGAGAATGGTGGCGATTATACGGTTGAATGGGGGCATCCGACACATTCTTTTACTGCGTCTGCGTCAGAGGTTGGTGATGACTACTGTAAGATAAACTATGATATAGATCATACGGGTGAGGATGCTGTTAATGGAGAAGGTGCTACTTTCCTATTCAATATGAGTGCGCCGGTAGGTCAGATATGGGTTGCAAGTATTGACAATGCCCAAGATTTTACTCTTTGGGTTGATGGCAAAAAGGCAAGTGAAGGAGAGAGTGGGGATACAACTACTGCGGACGGAAAAGACCACATACTGAAGGTTACGGCTAAAAATCCGAATACTATTGAGGAAAGAGTTACTCGGTTGACCATAAAATCTGTGATGTGGGGAGAAGCTAACAGTAATTTATTAATTAACCAAGATCTTGATTTTCCTGGGGGAGGTGATTTTATTACGATAACCCAGAATGCTCTCAATTAATTCTGAAATAAAATACGTTTACTATGAAATATTTCCAATTTATAAGAAATGTAGTTCTGTTGGTTCTGTTGGGAACTTTAGCCGGATGTCAGAATGATGAACTGATAGTGGATATGGGACAAGGGCAAGATAAAATTGTTTTATCTTTTTCGGATGCGGGACATTCTATGACGCGCGTAAGCAGTCAAGAGAACTATACTACACCGACAGATGTGGAGAAAGCTGTGACACATATTGATGTGTTTGTTCTAAAAAATGATATGATTGATTATTATGAACGTATCTCAACTGGTGGAGCCGATGACAAAGTGACTTTAGGGAAAACGAAACGTGATTTTGATCCGAATGTTGACTATACAATTTATGCGGTGGCAAATTGCACAGAGTTCAGTGAGGCTGATATTCAAACACAAATTAAGGATCAGTCTCTTGCTGATTTGAACGACTTGAAAGCTCTTCGTGTCACAACAAACAATATACATGTTACGGGAATGGAAGCAGGTGTTGCTGATGTTCCGGAAACTTTTATGATGGATGGGCATTCCACTCCTGTGATATTGAACGACAATAATTTTAAGCAGAATAAGGAAGTGAATGTTGAATTGCGTCGTGCGGCAGCTAAAGTTACAATCATACTGACTTGTGGGGAACACGCCTCATTTCTGCCGCTCGACAATACTTCGACAAGCGGACAGGTATTGCGTCGGGTTGTGAACTTTGCCAATAGTACTTCTATTTTGCAGCCGGATGACGAAGACAAGTTCGATTCGGGAGAATTGTTCACTAACATAGGTAATTCTGCTGTCGGTGTAGAGCATTTAGATAAAGCAGTGGGTTCAGATGGGAAGGAAACGTTTAAGCGAGTAGGAATTACTGTGTATTCATATTCTAACAACTGGGAAGGCAAGGAAGCTTTGACGCATGAGAGTTATTTAATTGTAAGGATTCCGCTCAGCTACCAGGCCGGAGATCCTTCCCAAACGGAAATACAGTATGATAATTATTATAAGATACCTTTGAGTGGAAATAACAATCATCAGTTGAAGCGTAATCACTCTTATTTTACATCCATTAAGGTGGATGCGCTTGGAGCAAAAGAACCGGATGAACCTATTACCTTACAACCGGCTTTTTTCAAGGTACAGGAGTGGGTCTCTGCTGATATTGAAATTGGTGGAGACATGGACCATCCTCAATATCTTGCATTAAGCATGGATACATTGCGCATCAACAATGCAACAGACGATTCAACAGTGGCTTTTGCTACATCTTCAATGATAGAACAAAGTGATATTCATATAGAAGAGGTATATATCATTAATAAGTTCGGACAGAAACAAACAGTATCTGATCCTGAAGTTCTCATAACTACTTCTCCTGAGTTGAATGGTAAGGTGACTGTGCACAGTGTATTACCGGAAAATTCGCTGTCGGTGAGATATATTGTGGTGTCTATAACTAATAAGGATGGTATTACAAAGAAGCTTGTAATAGAGCAGTATCCGTTAGAGTATGTGACGAATACGCAGGGGTGGTATTCGTATAGGGATGATTTTAAAAGCGCTCAATATCCGGAACCAACTACTTTTCTAAATAGAGGTTCAAGATATGTAAGTGCAAATTGGAATGGTAACGGGTGGAACTATTCAAATTCAAAAACAGTTGGTGGAGACGCTTGTTTTTTTACATCTAAAGTGGCAGCAAATTATCAAAATGATACAGGAAAGTGTTCAGTGCGATATTATACTTGGGGCAATAGGGCTTCTAGTGCCACAACTGATAATGCTAACCTTGATCTAGATAACGCTCGTATGTATCACGTGCAGATAACGTCTACACCAGAAGGAGCAGATTATGTATTAGGGCTTCCTCGTATTACCAATGGTAAAACTGATGGAGGAGAAGATAATAAAAAAATCGTGTCTCCTTCCTTTATGATTGCTTCACAGTTGGGAGCGGTACAGGCTGCAAATTCCATAGAGCAGGCTGCAAGTCATTGTGAACAGTATGTAGAGGTTACCAATAGAGGAAATGGAACGAATAACAAGAATGTAGTAGCCTATCATGATTGGCGTCTGCCAACAGAGGCTGAAATCAAGATTATCTATAAATATCAGGATAACTCTGATGCAATGGATGTAGTTTTAAGTGGTAACCGATATTGGAGTGCAAGTGGGCTTGTTGCAAAACCAGGAACTACCAACCCGAGAGATCAAGCTATCCGTTGCATTCGTGATGCTTACAAAGACGGTGAATCTAAATAATAATGAACTATGATAAAAAAGATTGCATATATATGGTTACTGGCTGCCATTGGAATAATGGCGGCTTGTACAGAGGATACGTTTGTAGATAACCGTACTAAAGTGGATGATGATCATCTGCTTGTTACTTTTCGGACGCATGTACCGGAAATGGCACAGGTGACAACCCGCAATGCGGACCCTGATGGATTGGGTATTCAGCAACTCTCTATGTTTTGTTTTGATAAGGCAGGAGATTTTATCTCACGCGTAACGCCCGAACAGACTGTTAATCAGGATATGTTGAGTGGTACATTTGAAGCTGTTGTTCCGAAGTTTACAAAGATTATACACTTTGTGGCCAACCAAAATCTGGAGTCGTTTAATGAACAAGGCAATGTAGGACGCCATGAGAATAGTATTATTCCAGGATTAATCTCGTCATCGAGCATGTTGGTTTATTGGGGACGTGTAGAGTGCCCGGATAATCAAGAATTGGACGATTACATTCAGAATACATTACCGGATAAAACTGTACCTTTGTACCGGAATCAGGCTAAGATAACATTTGATGGTGGAGATTTATTTGTAGTGACGGGTTTTGCTGTATGTAATGGTTATGCCTTTGGTACGGTAGCGCCATTTAATACTGAAACTAAAAAGTTTGACTGGAGCAATACTTCCAATTATCTGTCATTGCCCAATGATCGCACCAAGTTTACAGATCCGACCGAGGTAAATGAAACCGATACGGAATATGTCTTTGAGAGTGATAATCCGTCTGCCGACCAAATGTATGCTGTGTTTCGGGGATATCCCCAAAATAATCCTGATGCCGAGTTGTATTACCGGGTGTCTCTGTTAGATGGAAATACTCAGGAGCCTCTTTCTATTATTCGTAACCATCACTATAAAATTAAAATTACCGGTAATTTAGAGAATGGTGTGCCGACCTTTAAGGCAGCTTTGAACACTCCCCCTGTTAATAATATTTGGATTTCGATTGATGAAGATATTCCGGAAGTGTCTGATGGAGAGCATAAACTGATTGTAGATGAAACTTTTGTTGTATACGATAGTGGTGAAGAAGGTGCACAAGGACGTCAGAAGGTCTTGAAATATACTTATGGAACAGATACTGATCCGATGAAACCGGTGTCGGAAGCAGAAAAGCCGACAGTAACGTGGATGGATAATAATGTAGCTGCACCGGGCATCTCAAATAACTATGACATATCTACAGGACAAGGCACAATCGGTATAGAACTGCTATCGTTGGGTAACAACATAAAGCGAGAAGGTACTATTCTTGTGAAAAAAGGCAAACTGCAACGGACAATAAAGGTGATTTTTATGAAGGAAATGGAGTTTACTCCTGCGTGGGTGACTACACAGTTGAACGGTAATGAATATGGTGAAGGTGTAACGTTGATGTTCAATATTCCTCAAAATACTCCGGCTGAGTTGTTTCCTATGACGGTAAGAATCGGTGCCAACCAACTCACTCCTGATGAGGCTCTAAACAAATTGGATGTAATTAATCGTACATCTGCCAGTAAAGAAGAGTGGGGCGAGGATATTGAAATAGACGGAGAACCGATTGGCTTTAAATATACTTTTGTTGCTCAAGAACCGGGTACACAGCGCGTTTATTTCAAAACAGACTTGATGAAAACAGAAGCTAGCCAGGTATCGATAGAATCGGACCATTTTGTAACGGTAACGAAATTCTTTACATTTTCCAATTCGGAAGTTGGAACCATTGAAGTACTCAATACTCTTCAATATGGAGATTTAAACGTAAAATATCTGTTTATTCCTAGAAAAGTAAATTATAGAGTAGATATGCTTTATGAGTTTTCTCAAGCTACGGGACGGGATAATCAGTTCATGTTCTATTCCAGGTATTTGGATCATTATACTGATAAGGAACTAGAGGAATTGGGCATGATTGATGATAAGGAATGTAACTTTGAACCGGTAGACGAGGATTTATGGGATACAGGAGGACGTGTATTCTTGTTTACTCCAATTACTCAGGGACAGAAAAGGTATAATACATTCATGAAGACAAATACGCCGGAATCTGCAGAAGTAGTCCGTATCTCTACCTATCCGGGAGCGACTGGTACACCTGAAGGAGATGTGGTCATGTACAAGTCTACGACGTTTGAGTTGGCTAATTACCGGGCTTTTGATTTTGGAATGGAAATTAATAATGGCCAGAGATCTATAACCTATCAGCCGGGACAAAAGGTGACACTTACTTTCAATATTGAAGAGTTTGAGGCTGCTGACAAGAAGAACGTCGATCCTTATGGAACTCCTTTCAAAATTTATATTGATGCTCCGATGCTAGAGTTTGATGAAACAGCGGAGGAGAATCGGAAGTATGCCGGAAAGATTACTGCTGAAGCACAGCGAACCATTTATCAGGTAGCTAAGACGAAAGCGGAAGAAGATAATTACGGTACAGACGGTAGAAGGACGCTGGTCTTTAAGACAAATAAAATTGTGAGTGCCGGTGATATCACAATTTCAGCAGAAAAAGAAATTGTCACTTTCAATACGCAAACAGTACAATTGACTAATAGTCCGATGACTGGTACTATATACTATAAGGAAGATGAGAGCGCCGCACAAGAATATCCTGTACCGGCTGGGGCGTTTGTAACTTTTGAACGTAGCGGTGATGGCACTCGTATCGGCACGATGATAATTGATGAGGAAGGTAAATTCTCTTTAAAACTAAAACCGGAGTATCAGTACGACTGGGCTACTGTACAAGTGCAGGTTCATTATCGTAAAACGGAGGGAACTTCTACTGTAATTTATCATACGGATACAAGTCTGCCAGATTTGGTGCAGAATACAGAAAAACTTGTTCTGATTAGAGAAAAAAATACATAAAATCACTTTGACAAGTAATCATGTACAATGGCTGTCTGTGACAGATAGCCTTGTTGTTTGTTTTGTTTGTAGTATCCCATTCTTATAACCTGGCGAGGTAAAGAATGGGATATTTTTATTTTTTGTTTCCTGTACTTACAGATAAAACTAAGGATTATTTATGTATTTTTGCAACGGAAATTCACAACGGGGCATACAGGTTTACACAGATTATCAGATCCCTTAATCTGTGTGAGTTTGTGTAATCTGCGGTGAACTAAAAAAGATAGCAATGATTATTACCGAACTACAACAATTATACGCCGCCCATCCCAATGTAGAAGGCATGTACAGGTTATTGCAGGATAATTCGGTCCGGCATCTGTATTGTAGCGGTTTGTGTGCTTCTGCCGCTTCACTGTTTTCGTCCGTATTGATACAACGGGTGGAATGTCCGTTTGTTTTTATTCTCGGCGATTTGGAGGAAGCCGGGTATTTCTATCATGACCTGACACAGATTTTGGGAACGGAACAGGTATTGTTTTTCCCCTCTTCTTTCCGTCGCGCCATAAAGTATGGGCAGAAAGATGCTGCAAACGAAATTCTCCGTACGGAAGTGTTGAGCCGCTTGCAGAAAGGAGAGGAGGGACTTTGCGTGGTTACCTATCCGGATGCGTTGGCTGAGAAGGTCGTTTCCCGTAAGGAGCTGGGAGACAAGACCCTGAAACTCCATCTGGCTGAGAAGGTCGATATGGACTTTGTTACGGAAGTATTGCGTAGTTACAGTTTCGAGTATGTGGACTACGTGTACGAACCGGGACAATATGCCGTACGCGGTAGCATTATTGATGTTTTTTCTTTTTCGTCCGAGTTCCCTTTCCGTATAGATTTCTTTGGGGATGAAGTGGAGAGCATCCGTACTTTTGAGGTGGAGAGCCAACTGTCGAAAGAGAAGAAGGAGAATATTGTCATAGTTCCCGATTTGAGCCATAGTCTGGAACAAAGGGGTAATGGAGGAATGGTTTCTTTTTTGGATTTCCTTCAGCCGGACACTCTGTTGGCAATGAAGGATTTTCTTTGGTTGCGTGAGCGTATTCAGACTGTTCACGATGAAGCGCTTACCGCACAAGCCATTGCCGCTCGCGAAGCTGAGGAAAACGGTTTGATTTCTTTGGATGGCAAATTGATTGATGGGGGAGAATTTACTTTACGAGCACTTGATTTCCGTCGCATTGAGTTCGGGACGAAACCTACCGGAACGCCGGATGCGACGGTGACATTCAACACTACTGCGCAACCAATCTTCCATAAGAACTTCGACCTGGTGGCGGAAAGTTTTCACGACTATCTTTCTCGTAATTATGCTCTTTATATATGCAGTGACAGTTTGAAGCAGACCGAACGTATTCGTGCTATCTTTGAAGACCGGGGAGATAACATCTCTTTTACATCCGTAGAGCGCACTTTGCATGAAGGTTTTGCGGATGATGCTTTGCGTCTCTGTATCTTTACCGATCACCAGTTGTTCGACCGTTTCCATAAATACAATCTGAAAAGCGACAAGGCCCGTAGCGGTAAGGTAGCCTTGAGCTTGAAGGAACTGAATCAGTTTACTCCCGGAGATTACGTAGTGCATACAGACCATGGTGTGGGACGTTTCACTGGATTGGTACGTATTCCCAACGGAGATACTACGCAAGAAGTGATGCGTCTGGTTTACCAGAATGACGATGTGGTCTTTGTCTCTATTCATTCTTTGCATAAGGTTTCCAAATACAAAGGAAAAGAGGGCGAAGCGCCTCGTCTCAACAAACTTGGAACCGGTGCCTGGGAGAAACTGAAAGACCGTACCAAGACCAAGATTAAGGATATAGCCCGCGATTTGATAAAACTCTATTCGCAGAGGCGTGAAGAAAAAGGTTTTCAATATAGTCCGGACAGTTTTTTGCAGCGGGAACTGGAAGCGTCTTTTATTTATGAAGATACGCCCGATCAAAGCAAGGCGACTGCCGATGTAAAAGCCGATATGGAAAGTACCCGTCCAATGGATCGCTTGGTGTGCGGTGACGTAGGGTTCGGTAAGACCGAGGTTGCCGTACGTGCCGCTTTCAAGGCTGTGGCGGACAATAAGCAGGTTGCCGTTCTTGTACCTACTACTGTTCTTGCATATCAGCATTTCCAGACTTTCAAGGAACGTCTGAAGGGCTTGCCTTGCCGGGTGGAATATCTGAGTCGTGCCCGTACGGCGGCACAGGCCAAAGCCGTTGTCAAGGGTCTGGCAGGAGGTGAGGTAAATATCCTTATCGGCACTCACCGCATTCTGGGCAAAGACGTAAAGTTTAAGGACCTCGGTTTGCTGATTATTGATGAAGAGCAGAAATTCGGCGTCTCTGTCAAGGAGAAACTACGCCAATTGAAAGTAAACGTAGATACCCTGACAATGACGGCTACTCCCATTCCCCGTACTTTGCAGTTCTCACTGATGGGAGCGCGTGACTTGAGTGTGATACAGACTCCACCCCCCAACCGTTACCCCATTCAAACGGAAGTGCATACTTTTAATGACGAGATTATCACCGATGCCATCAACTTTGAAATGAGCCGGAACGGGCAGGTGTTCTTTGTGAACAACCGTATCTCCAACCTTGTGGAACTAAAAGCGATGATAGAGCGTAATATCCCCGATTGCCGTATCTGCATCGGGCATGGGCAAATGGAACCGGCCGAACTGGAAAAAATCATCCTTGATTTCGTCAACTATGACTATGATGTATTGCTTGCCACAACTATTATAGAGAGTGGCATTGACATCCCGAATGCCAATACCATTATCATCAATCAGGCACAAAACTTCGGGTTGAGCGACTTGCATCAGATGCGCGGTCGTGTGGGGCGTAGCAACAAGAAAGCTTTTTGTTATTTGCTGGCTCCTCCTTTGTCCTCACTTACACCGGAAGCCAAACGTCGTCTGCAAGCCATTGAGAACTTCTCCGATCTGGGCAGTGGTATTCATATTGCCATGCAGGATCTTGACATTCGCGGTGCCGGCAATATGCTGGGTGCGGAACAAAGCGGTTTCATTGCCGACCTTGGTTACGAAACTTATCAGAAAATATTATCTGAGGCTGTGCATGAACTCAAAACCGATGAGTTTGCAGACCTTTATGCCGAAGAACTGAAAGGTGATGGAACTATTAGCGGAGAACAGTTCGTAGACGAGTGCCAAGTAGAAAGTGATCTTGAACTGTTGCTGCCTGCCACCTACGTCACCGGAAGCAGTGAGCGTATGTTGCTCTATCGCGAGCTGGACAGCCTGACACTGGACAAAGATGTGGATGCCTTTCGTGCTCGTCTTGAAGACCGCTTCGGGCCTATTCCTCCCGAAACGGAAGAGTTGCTCCGTATTGTTCCCTTGCGTCGTCTTGCAGCGCGTTTGGGAACAGAGAAGGTGTTTCTGAAAGGCGGTCGTATGACGTTGTTCTTTGTTTCCAATCCGGATAGTCCTTACTATCAAAGTCAGGCCTTTGGAAAGATCATTGCCTATATGATGAAATATACTCGCCGTTGCGACTTGCGCGAACAAAACAACAAGCGGAGTATGGTCGTGAAAGATGTAACAACTGTTGAGGAGGCTGTGGCGGTATTGCAGGAGATTGTGGCAATGCAGGTGGAGGAGTGAAAAACAACAGTTCCTCTTATAGGTTTTGTATGACTCCTGCCAAATTGTCCATCCGCTCCAATCCCATTTTTTTGCGTAACCGCAGACGCGCTTTTTTTAGAGCCTCTTCGGATTGGAAAGTGATTTGGGCGATGTCTTTGTTACTCATATTCAGTTTCAGAAAGACGCATAGTTTGCGCTCATTGTTGGTAAGGGTAGGGAAGCGCTCGTTCAGCTTGTCGTAGAAGCTGGTGTTGACTTCGAGGAATAGAGTTTCAAACTCTCTCCAGTTGGCATACGTTGACTTGCTTTTGTAGTAGTTGATAAGAGAGCGTATGCGCTTATGCTTCTCTTCATCATCTCCTTTTTCCAGATTTTCCAACATCTTTATACAGTAGCTGTCACATTCGGCATTTTGTATCAGTTTTAGAGTGGCGGATGTCATTTCCTTTTGGCTGTACTCCAACTTTCTTTTGGCTTGGTCCACTTCCAGTTTAAGGACTTTCTTTTTCAGGCGGCTGGAACGGTATAGCTGTGTAGTAAGGATGATGATGAGTAACGTGGCGGAAATGAGAAAGAAGATAATATAGCGCTGGTTGCGTATCTGTAACTTTTGGTTGGCCTGTTCCAACTCATATTTCTGTATCTCTTTTTCATATTTGTAGGAACTTTCCATTAAAGCCATCCGGCGAATATTCTTTTCGTTGAGAAGGCTGTCGTTTAGTTGTTTGCACAGCACGTGGGCATTATAAGCCCTTTTGAAGTCTCCGGTCTTTTCATAGATATCAGCCAACAATTTTTGGGTGTGCTTGTTAAGTTCCATGTAGTTGATTTTACGACCTGTTTGCAAAGCTTGGTTGGCATACTCCAGTGCGCGAACATACTGTTCGCGGGCATAGTACAGCGTGCCAAGCAGGCGTAAGATTTCACCATGTGCATGTTCTATTTTTGCTTGTTGCGCCATGCCGAGTGCTTGCGTGAGGTTCTCTTGTGCTTTGTCGTACTTTTCCTGTTCTATATAGATGCAACTGATATTTATCAGCAGGTTGACACTCAGCCCGATATTGATCCCGGCTGATGTTCGGAGTCCTTCTTGCATATAATGCAGCGCGTCAGGGTGATGCAGACGTTTGTATATGTTACCTATGTTGGCATAGCAGGCAGAAATCAGATAAGGATCGTCTAGTTCCTTGCCTAACTGCAATGCTCGTTTGAAGTCGTTTAGAGCGGCTTCGTGTTCTTTTTGTTCCGATTTGATATTTCCCATGTTGATAAGCAACCCACAGATGCCTCGCCGGTCATTCAGTTCCTCGTAGATGCGCAGTCCCTTTAGGTAATATTCCAAAGCACGCAGTGGGTCGCCTTGTCTGTTTAGGGTAGTTGCTATGCTTGATTGGGCTTTTGCCAGCATTATTTTGTTGTTGCTTTGAATAGATAGGTTGATTACTTCCTGCAGCTTTTCGATGCCTTGCAAATATTGCCCCTTACTTGTCAGATTAGTGGCGGAGTTGTATAGCAATTTGATGCGTATGTCCGGATCTTTTAATACAGTGCTTGCCTGTAGTCCTTTTTCTATGGCTTCGTCACTGGCTTTGATGTTCCCCATAGCTTTTTGAATGGAGCTGATAGCAAGAAGATAGTTGCAGATGCTGGTAGGATCTTTTATACGTTCGGCTATGCTTAGCGCCCTTTCAAAGTGTTCCAATGCTTTTTTCGGTGTGTTTCTTATTATCAGTCCCGTAACCCATAAGCTGGCAGCTTCCCCTGCAGGGTAGTTCAGTCTGGTGGAGATTTTTTGCGCTTCTTGGGCATACTCTCCGGCTTTACCGGAGTCAATGGCATAGAGTTCGTACCCTAATTTGTTGAGGAGATTCACCCTTGTCGTGTCTATACGGTTGTGCGCTGCCAACTCCTTTTCCAAATTCTCTATGGCGGGAGTTTGTGAGGAGGCGGTAGGAAAAAAGGAGACTATAAAGAGAGTGAATAATAGGATTATCCTATTGTTTGTTCTGTTCATTTGGCTTATTTGCTGCTTGTTACCTAATGAGCACAAAGGTAATGTCCACTTACATATCTCACAAGTATTTGATGAGATTTATCGGGTTAGTCCACCTTTTGTCCCTTGATTTTCGGACGGAGTATATACTCTGATGTCTTATCTTTGCAATAATCGATTATTGTATTGGAAAATATGGTAAATGTAACCATGCAGTATGAACCTTAATAATAAAATAAAGGAAAGCATATATGACGTTAATCATTGTAATAGGATTTTTACTTATGATCATAGGGGGCTTTTATCTAAGCATAAAGTATGGCCATAGACTTCGGAGAATAAAAGCAAGGCGGAATTGCCAGATATGCCTGGTGCTTGATGGATCCGAATTGAAAGATATACATTTGCATTGTATTATTCTGGTATTTGACCGGTTGGGACATTTGGTCCGTAAATTCCCTGAGGCGGAGATGAGACAAATGAAAGGACAATGTATGCTGTACTGTACAGTGGAAGAGGGAATTTTGAATTTTTGTGTACTGTTGGCCCCTCGTGCCCTCAGTTTGAGTGGAATAGTATGCCGCGAGGATATTGACCGCTTGTTCAGAGGTATTTCCGAGATGCGGATTGTTGAAACCGGTGTTTGGGAGGTGGAGCGTAATGTTGCGTTGTCCCTGAAAAAAAGTAGCATTTAAGTAATGATAAATATGGGTGTCGGAATATTTCCATTACCCTAGTATAAATTAAAACAAATGGTAATTATGAGAAAAAGTAATTTGAAACAGGTTGCAGCCTTGTTGGTTTGTGGTGCGTTTTTGTTTTCATCTTGTATCGGTTCTTTCGCCCTGCATGGGAAGTTATTGAACTGGAACCGCAATATCAGCACCAAGTTTGTGAATGAGTTGGTTTTCCTTGCTTGCAATGTGATTCCTGTATATGGAATCTGTTATTTGGCAGATGCGTTGGTAATCAATTCCATTGAATTCTGGAGTGGTAGCAATCCGATGGCGGGTGTTGGTGATGTGAAGAAAGTGAAAGGTGAAAACGGAAATTATCTTGTAAAGACGCTGGAAAATGGTTATTCCGTTCAAAAAGAGGGTGAAACTATGGTTATGGAATTATTTTATGACCAGGAACAGAGTACTTGGAATGTTGAGTTTGAAGGCAATACTGCCGAACTGTTGAAAATGAACGAGAATGGTACAGCGCAAATGGCACTGCCCAATGGTGAAGCTATGACTGTAATATTGGACGCGCAGGGGCTAGCTGCTGCCCGTCAGGCGACGATGATTGACACTTATTACGCTGCCCGTTGAGGAGGGAATATGTTTTGTTTGCATAAAAAATAAACATAACGGTTACAGAAATCGTGTTCTCTTCATCAAGTTCGGTTGCATCATCGCATTCCGTACAGTTTGTCAATCAAATCCTGTCGTCCTATCCGGCGCAGTTCGTTGATGATATTTCTCCGTTCTTCCGGTTTGTACCAAAAAAAGAATTGGCGCTGTGCCAGCTTCTCACGCTGTGTCTTGGCGCTGAATACGGGTTCCAGCGTATAAGGGTGGAACCCTGTATACCATGCTTCGGTAGCAACGGTCATGGGGGTAGGAGTAAAGTCCTGTACTTGTTCCAAATGGAAATCCAGCCGTTTGGTGATAACGGCAAGTTCCGCCATATCTTCTTCTTTGCAACCGGGGTGGCTGGAGATGAAGTAGGGAATGAGCTGTTGGCGCAGACCTTCTTCACGATTGATCCGGTCGAATATCTTCTTGAATTCTCCGAATTGGCTGAACGGAGGTTTGCGCATAATGTTGAGCACACGTTCCGAGGTATGCTCCGGAGCGACTTTGAGCCGACCACTTACGTGGCGTGCTATGAGTTCACGAGTATATTCCTGCGTATTTTTGTTGGTTCCGGCATCTTTGCTCTGATGTAATAACAGGTCATAGCGTACACCGCTGCCAATGAACGATTTCTTGATGCCGGGCAAGCTGTCTACCGCATGATAAATATCGAGTAGCGGACCATGATCTGTGTTCAGATTAGGGCATACTTTAGGGTGAATGCATGAAGGACGCTTACACTTCTTGCATATGTTTTCGTCATTCCCTCGCATCTTATACATATTGGCAGAAGGACCTCCCAAGTCGCTAAGGTATCCTTTAAAGTCCGGCAGTCCCATGACGGCTTTTACTTCTTTCAGGATACTTTCCTTGCTGCGGCTGACGATGAACTTTCCTTGATGTGCCGAGATGGTGCAGAATGCACAACCGCCAAAGCATCCCCGATGAATATTGACGGAGAACTTAATCATGTCGTATGCCGGTATGCGTTTTCCTTTGTATTTGGGGTGCGGAAGGCGTGTATAGGGCAGGTCGAAAGAACGGTCGAGTTCCGCTTCCGTTAAAGGAGGGTAAGGCGGATTTACGACAACGGTTTGTTTGCCTATGGTTTGTAATATGCGCGAAGCGGCATATTTATTGCTCTCTTCTTCGATATGGCGGAAGTTTGCAGCCTGTTTTTTCTTATCTTTCAAACATTCTTCGTGCGGGAAAAGGATGATGTCTCCTTTCTGCGGAAGAACCTCTTTGGTGAGATAAGCCAGTTGGGGTATATCGAAAATAGACTGTTGCTGATTTAATCTTTTCACAAGTTCCACAATGGGCTTTTCACCCATACCGTATGTCAATGCGTCAGCACCGCTGTCTACAAGGATACTTGGGCGTACGCGGTCTTGCCAGTAGTCGTAATGCGTCAGCCGGCGCATACTGGCCTCAATGCCGCCTAATATAACGGGAACATCGGGATATAGCTTTTTCAGTATTTGGGTATAGACTATCGAAGGATATTCGGGGCGCATATCCGGACGTGCATCAGGAGTATAGGCATCATCACTGCGCAGACGTTTGTTGGCAGTATATTTATTGACCATGCTGTCCATGCATCCTGCACTGACACCAAAGAAAAGACGGGGACGTCCCAGTTTCTTGAAATCCCGCAAATCATCGCGCCAGTTAGGTTGGGGAACAATTGCCACACGCAGTCCTTCCGCTTCGAGTATGCGTCCTATAACGGCTGCTCCGAACGACGGATGATCCACATAGGCGTCACCGCTAAACAAGATTACATCAAGTTCATCCCATCCACGTAGTTCTACTTCTTTCTTGGTTGTAGGCAACCAGTCTGTCAGTCTATATTCTTTCATGGGTACAAAGATACGCAAAATTGTACCGTCATCTGTTCGCCGTCATAAATTTCGCGAAAACCGATCTTTTGTTCGGCAAGATATTCTTTCAAATCGCTGAAGGCAGCTGGGTCATCCATTATGATTTCCAGCTTTTCGCCTTTTCCGGCTTCGCACATGGCCTTTATGGCAGGGATAAGAGGGCTGTAAAGTTTTTGCCCGCGTGTATCAATCGTTTTCATTTATCCTCTTCCTCTTCTACTGTTTCTTGCTGGGGAAGCCATTGCAGATAGAGCTTGATAAGCTGTTGCAATCCGAAAGCTTTCATGTTGTTGTGATAGATGACATCGATGCAGAGGTCGAGCAGGTCTTTGCTGTCTTCCTCTTGCGAGGCGATGAGGGAACGGATATTCAGTTTGAGTTTGTCGAGTACGGTTTCGTCCACGATACCGTTACTGTCGATGAGATGGCGGAATAGCCCGTATTTCTCAATGGTGACAAGGTTCTCTTCTGATATTTCCAGGCTACGGGTTCCGCTGGGATTAGCTTGTATAGTGTACATGGCGTTCTTTTTTTAATGTTTAGTGATTTAATGTTTTCTGTAAAAGCAAAGATAAGTTTTTCATTACAGATAATGCATATTTTCATTGATTATTTATTAAGTTTATGTTTTATCTGAATAAAAAAGAGTGGAAAGCGATAAGCCTCCCACTCTTTAATTGATGTTTCTGCAAAGATTTACAGCGGAATATATTCTACGAATGCTTCCATCGCTTCGTAAGATGCAAGTCCCAAACTGTCGTACAGTGCGGCTGTACCGCGGTTACGGTCTTCGCTGCGTTGCCAGAACAGGCGTTCATCATTACCGAGGAAAGGTGCGCTTTCCATTTGGCTTTGGTGCTTCAGGATGGAGTTACGTTTGGCACGCAATTCTTCCGGACTGATGGGTACTGCCATTTCAATGTTTTCAATTTCCCATTCTGCCCATGCACCGCGATACATCCATATACGGCAATCTTTCAGCCATTTGGCGCTTTCTTCCTTTTCCAGATCGATAGCGGCAAATACAGCGTCCGTACAAACGCGGTGTGTTCCATGCGGGTCGGCAAGGTCGCCGGCAACGAAGATTTGGTGAGGCTTCACCTCGCGCAGCAGGTTGCGTACGATTTCCACGTCGGCTTCACTGATGGGGTTTTTCTGAATCTTACCGGTTTCATAGAACGGCAAGTCGAGGAAGTGGCAGTGATCCAGCGGGATATTGTTATAGGTGCAGGCGGTGCGTGCTTCACCACGACGGATCAGACCTTTGATAGTCAGGATGTCACGAGTATCCATGTCACCGTCTTTCTTATCTTTCAGGTAGTTACGGATTTCCGTATATTTTTCGTTGATAATCTGGTCTTCGCTGTTGTTGAAGATCTGATTGAAGCCGTTGATGAAATGCAGGAAGCGGATTACTTCTTCATCGCCTACGGCAATGTTACCGGAGGTTTCGTATGCCACATGCACGTCATGTTTCTGCTCTACCAAGCGGCGGATGGTGCCACCCATGGATATAACGTCATCATCCGGATGCGGAGAAAACACAATGATGCGCTTGGGATATGGCTTCGCGCGTTCGGGACGATAGGTGTCGTCTGCATTCGGTTTTCCACCCGGCCAGCCGGTGATGGTGTGCTGCAGATCGTTGAAAATCTTGATATTTACATTATATGCCGAACCGTAAAGGGCAAGCAATTCGCTTAAGCCGTTTTCGTTGTAGTCTTTGTTGGTCAACTTCAAAATCGGCTTTCCGGTCAGCTGACACAGCCAGACGATGGCGCTGCGAATCAGCTTGTCGTTCCATTCGCAGGAAGTCACCAGCCAAGGACGCTGGATACGTGTCAGGTTGGCGGCAGCAGAAAGATCGATAGCGATGTGGGCATTGTTGTGCGTCTGCAGGTAGGATGCAGGAATTGTATCCGTCACATTGCCTTCCACACATTCTTTCACCATTTTGGCTTTTTCTTCCCCCCATGCCAGCAGATATACTTTCTTGGCAGAAAGGATAGTAGCTACACCCATTGTTATGGAGCTTACCGGAGTGCTTTCGATGCTGCCGAACATTTTGGAAGCTTCGTTGCGTGAGTCGTTGTCCAGCAAGATTAAGCGGGTGGTGGAGTTCAGGCGCGACCCCGGTTCGTTGAAACCGATGTTTCCCACACGTCCGATGCCCAATACAGCCACATCAATTCCGCCGAAACTTTCAATGCGTTGCTCGTACAAGCGGCAATATTCGAATATGGTATCTTTGGCGATGGTCCCGTTGGGGCTGAATACGTTCTGCATATCGATGTCTACGTGGTCGAGCAGCATTTCTTTCAATGCATTAAGATTGCTGTTGACTGCATCCGATGCCAGTGGGTAATATTCATAAAGGTTGAACACTACTACATTACGGAAGCTCAGTCCTTCTTCTTTGTGCATGCGCACGAGGGCTGAATAGACATTGCGCGGAGAGTTACCGCCTGCTAATGCGAGTATGCAGAAGCGTCCGGCTTTCTGCTTGTCACGAATCACTTGTGCAATGTCCAAAGCAATCTGGTTAGCTCCTTCTTCGGGAGATTCGTAAATGTCTGTCGGAATTTTCTCGAGACGTGTCAGTACCGACCGTTCGAAAGCGTTCTCAGGTCTATAATACCTGGGGGATACTCTGTTGAGAGTAATTTGAGAACTAAGATTGGTTTTCATACAATAATTTGGTTATTAATAAATGATTAAAGCTGTTCGCTCGTTCAAAACTTAACAAAAATACGAAAAACAAAGTTCATTCGCATCCTTTTGAGGTAATTTTTATGATAAAGTATCGGTTTCAGGCACTAATTTACCCATTGCCCATACCGCTCTAATCTTCAAATCTTCGTCCATAACGATAATGTCGGCATCTTTCCCCTTTTGGAGTGATCCCTTGCGGTCATAGACATTCATGATGCGCGCAGGAGTTTCGGAAACCATACGTATGGCATCTGCCAAAGGTATATCGGCTTTCTGTACCATTGTACGTATCAGCCGGTCCATAGTTGCTACGCTACCGGCAAGGGCAGAGTGGTCGGCCAGTTTGCACACGCCGTCTTCAATGATGACGCGAGGATCAAAGGCCTCTTTGTTATCACTTGCAGCGCATGCCAGGGCGTCGGTTATGGCACACATCCGTTCTACGCCTTTTATCTTGTAGACAAGACGCAGGATTGTAGGCGGTACATGGATGCCGTCGGCTACTACTTCAACGGTCATGTCATCCATCAGGTAGATACTTTCTACTGTTCCTTCGTATTTGTATTCACGACGTTTATGGAATCCGGGCATCGCATTATAGAAGTGGGTGGCGTGCGTATATCCGGCTTCGTATGCGGTACGGATGTCTTCAAATTCGGCTTGGGTGTGGGCCACTGAGGCCAAAATTCCTTTCCCGGTGATGTACTTGCCGAATTGCATGGCTCCGGGCAATTCGGGAGCGGCATCCCAGCGTTTGATGCAGTGCCAGTTTTCTACAATAGGGATATATTCATTGGGATCCGGATTTTTGATGTTTTCGGGCATTTGTCCGCCTGCCATTGCCATATTGAGATAATGACCCTCAAGGTGCAGGCCCAATATCGGGCTGTCTTTTTCCGCCATCATCCTTGTACAAGTCTCCGCCGCTTGTTCAATCATCGGTACGGTAGATGAGGACAGGGTGGGGAATATGCTGGTGGTTCCATATTTCATGTGGGTTTGGACGGCACCGCGGAAAGCATCCTCTGTACATTCCATAAAATCGCGTCCTCCGCCGCCATGCGCATGGATTTCTACGCCTCCGGGCAATACATGCATTCCTTTCACATCAATTAGTTGTGCTCCGATAACGGCGAGATCACAATTGGTTACTTCTAAAATTTTTCCGTCCCTGATAAGTACGGAACCGTCCTTGAGCCATCCTTGCGGGGTCAAGATACGTGCGTTGATGAGTTGAGTCAACATAGGATTTAGGGGTTAGTGTTAATAAATTAATCGTATCGGTCGTCAGACTTCGTTTCGACGGACAAAAATAGCTACTTTTTAGGTAAGATGCACTCCATACATTTAGGTATTTTTATTAAATACTCTAAAAATAGCTGCGCAATGTTTAAAGAGATTTCCATTTAATATCTTTTAATCAGGATTATAAAGCATGAAAACTTTAATTTCGTTATTTTGTTTTACTAACTAATAAACTTATAAAACGATTGAGTATGAAAACGTGGAAAATAGAAGCAGCCATTATCGCTGCCGGTATAATCTTGTTAGGAGTGACAATCAAATGCGGTATCAATGATTTTATAGACAAAGAACGTATTGTCAGCGTGAAAGGTCTGGCTGAAATGGAAGTCCCTGCCGATAAGGTGATATGGCCTTTGATGTATAAGGATATCGGGAATGATCCTTCTTTGCTTTATGCCAATATGGAGCAGAAAAACAAAGCTATTGTGAAATTTCTGGAGAGTAACGGCATTGCGAAAGAAGAAATCAGTATAGCTCCTCCGGAAGTGATAGATATGCAGGCCGAACGCTATGGCAATCGTGATATCGTTTATCGGTATAATGCGACATCCGTAATTACGGTTACTTCGAAGAATGTAGAGAAGGTGCGGCAACTGATGTCGGAGCAGGCTGAATTGCTGAAGCAGGGGATAGCCATTAGCGGAGGCGATTACCGGTATAACGTAGTATATGAATTCACAGGTCTGAATGATGTGAAGCCGCAAATGATAGAAGAAGCCACGAAGAATGCTCGTGCCGCTGCCGAGAAGTTTGCAAAAGACTCGGATAGCAGTCTGGGCAAGATACGGAATGCTTCGCAGGGGCAGTTCTCCATATCGGACAGAGATGCCAATACACCTTATATTAAAAGCATACGCGTAGTGACTACTGTGAATTATTATCTGAAACGATAGTGAAAGAGTCCGCGTCTTTCCATGCGGGAAATTTTTTTCTGAATGTTTGCAATGCGGTGAGTTTAAGTGCGGCGGTGGCTGTCCCTTCTCTATTATCGGGCACATGGGCCAGCAGCTCACCTTTATGGGAGTAGATTACGCTACCGCCGTTATATGGAATTTGATTGTTATCTATACCGATGCGGTTGACGCCACAGACGTAACAGATGTTTTCCAGTGCGCGTGCCTGCAAGAGTATGTCCCAGACTTTCCGCCGGGAGACGGGCCAGTTGGCAACGTAAATCAATAGGTCGTATTCGTTGTCTACATTCCGGCTCCACACAGGGAAGCGTAGGTCGTAACACACAAGCAATAATATGTTCCAGCCCCGGTATGAGATTACGGCACGTTGAGAGCCTGCCGTAAAATGTTCTGTCTCATGCCCCATGCGGAACAGGTGACGTTTGTCGTAGAAATAACTTTCCCCTTCGGGAGTGAGGAAGAAAGCGCGGTTGTAGTATGCCGGATGTTTGTAGGATAATTCATTATCCTCGGATGCAACGGGAATTTCATCGCAGGAAATGTAGCTTCCGGCAAGGGCTATCTGACATTCCGCGGCCCATTGGCGCAAAGTAGCGATTGTCTTGTCTGTTACCGGCTCTGCCAGCCTGTCGGTATTCATGCTGAATCCGGTAGAGAATGTTTCCGGTAAAACAACAATCTCCGTCGCTCCACGAAGTGTTTCCAGTTGTTCGCGAAGACGACGGAGGTTGTCTTGTTTATTTTCCCAAGCAATATCCGTTTGCAGGATACTGACACGTAGTCGGTTCATTCTGATAGGAGGCCGTTGCCGGTCGCTTTTTAAATTGTTCCGATTGAAAAGTTCTCAGGGTTCTTTCCTTGAAAATCCTTAAAATAGAGTTTTATCTCATGCATGTCCTTTTCAATATCTCCCGTAGGCATTATTGCCTTGGTGGAAGTAATGGTTTTGGTAGGATAGTCTATACCGATCAGCATGATAGGTACTTGTGCTTTCAGTGCTATGAAGTAAAATCCCTTTTTCCAGTTAGGATTGGCCTTGCGCGTTCCTTCCGGGGTAATAGCCAAATGAAACTGTTTGCTTCCGGCAAATTTACGTGCCATTTGGTCCACTAAAGAGCTTTTTCGGCTTCGGTCTACCGGTATGCCGCCAACGGCTTTGAATATTAGTCCCAAAGGAAAGAAAAACCACTCTTTCTTCATCATAAAGCTGGTCTTTCGCCCAATGGCTCCATAAAACAGTTTACCGATAAACAAATCCCAGTTGGAAGTATGTGGTGCTGCACAGATGACGCATTTGTCATAGTTGGGCACTGTTACATTCGTTTTCCACCCTAACAGGCGATAGTAGATAAAACTATATAGTCCTTTCTTCATTCTGTGTTATTTCAGGTTACCGATAGCTTCAATGATTTCGTCTACTTTTGCGTTAAAATCAGAACGGAATTTCTTGTAGTAACCTTTTACATTTCCCGGTTCGGTATGGCTGATGCGGCTGATGAATTCATCTTGCATTTTCAAGATTTCAGCCATTAGTTCATCGGCTTTCTTTTTGTCTGTTCCGGGTACATACAGGCTGTTCATAAGACATTCGGCAAACAATTCGCCGGCGATATAGTTGACATTCTTTTTCAATACTTTTCTACTTGCCATAATCTTTACTTTTTATGTGAATAAATTGAATTATTTTCGGTAAAGATAGTGTTTTTCTCAATGAATGGAGAGGAAAAACGGGATTTTATGTGTTTTTAATGTGAAACAGTTCGTAGAATAATTCTACATTTGTGGAGAATTTCCACAGCATACATGTGGAATATAGGTGTGGTATAGGTAGCCTGTATGTGTGTTTATGGTTGATAACTAAACTATTATATAATAAGAATAATACCCTGTCAGGCTTTGGCACTGCGTTTGCGTTGAATAAAGAAACAGGGTTAAATTTAATAAACAAACAAGCATGAGACTATTTTTTACGAAAAAAGAATTGAAGCTGAGAAAGAAAAGGGTAATAATGATGATAGCCTGTATGGCGGTGTTGCTTGCCGGTTATCTGATATTGACTTGGCCGAAGAAAGTACAACCGGAAGCGCCCACCGTAATTGTGGAGCCTGCCGAAGTGGGTGATGTGGAGATTTTTGGTGAATATGTAGGACGCATTCGTGCACAACAGTTTGTAGAGGTTCGTGCGCGTGTGGAAGGTTATCTGGAAAGTATGCTTTTCGCCGAAGGTAAGTATGTAACTAAAAATCAAGTATTGTTTGTCATCAATCAGGATCAATATCGGGCAAAGGCGGATAAAGCTCGTGCACAATTAAAGAAAGATGAGGCACAGGCGTTGAAAGCCAAGCGAGATTTGGAACGTATTCGTCCTTTGTATGCACAGAATGCCGCCAGCCAGTTGGACTTGGACAATGCACAGGCTGCCTATGAAACAGCCGAGGCTTCCGTCTCCATGAGCCAGGCGGATTTGGATCAGGCAGAGTTGGAACTGGGGTATACCATTGTACGTTCTCCTTTGTCGGGTCATATCAGTGAAAGAAATGTGGACTTGGGAACATTGGTAGGTCCGGGAGGCAAATCACTGCTCGCCACTGTGGTGAAGAGTGATACGGTATTGGTGGATTTCAGCATGACCGCATTGGATTATCTTAAAAGCAAGGAACGTAACATCGAGATAGGCCGTCAGGACTCTACCCGTTCCTGGCAACCCAACATTACGATTACTTTAGCAGATAATACTGTCTATCCTTATAAAGGCTATGTGGATTTTGCCGAACCGCAGGTCGATCCACAGACCGGTACATTCTCTGTTCGTGCAGAGATGCCCAATCCCAACAGGGTATTGTTGCCGGGACAGTTTACAAAAGTGAAGCTGTTGCTGGATGTGCGCGAAGGGGCTGTGGCTGTTCCTCAGAAAGCGGTAACCATTGAAAAGGGAGGTGCTTATATATATGTAATGCGCCGCGACTCTACGGTGGAGAAGCGTTTCATTGAGTTAGGACCTGAGTTTGGTAACAATATGGTTGTCGAACGCGGACTGGTGGCAGGCGAGCAAGTGGTGACGGAAGGTTTCCATAAACTCACTCCGGGTATGAAAGTACGTGCGCAGGCTGCTGTTCCTAAGAAGGAAGAAGAGCCGGCAGATTCTTTGAACAAGAAAATCGCTTCCGAGAATAGTGTAAAGGATAACAACCTCTCAAAGTAATGACAGTATGAAAGTAAGTTTCTTTATAGACCGCCCGGTATTCTCGGCGGTGATATCGATTGTGATTGTAATTGTCGGTATCATCGGTCTGACGATGCTTCCGGTGGATCAATATCCGCAGATAACGCCGCCCGTTGTAAAAATCAGTGCATCCTATCCGGGAGCAAGCGCACTGACCGTATCGCAAGCGGTGGCAACCCCTATCGAACAAGAGATAAACGGTACTCCGGGTATGTTGTACATGGAGTCCAACAGTTCTAATTCCGGAGGCTTTTCGGCAACGGTGACTTTTGATGTGTCTGCCGATCCCGATTTGGCTGCCGTAGAAATTCAGAATCGTGTGAAACTGGCGGAAAGCCGTTTGCCGGCCGAAGTTATCCAAAATGGTATTTCGGTAGAGAAGCAAGCCCCCAGTCAGTTGATGACTATCTGTTTGACTTCCAGCGACCCGAAGTTCGATGAAATCTATTTGAGTAACTTTGCCACAATCAATGTGCTCGACCTTTTGCGCCGTATTCCCGGTGTGGGGCGTGTATCCAATATCGGTAGCCGTTACTATGCCATGCAGATATGGGCTATGCCGGACAAGCTGGCAAACTTCGGTTTGACGGTACAGGACTTGCAGAACGCATTGAAAGACCAGAATCGCGAATCGGCAGCCGGCGTTTTAGGACAGCAGCCGGTACAGGGTTTGGACATAACCATTCCCATTACGACGCAAGGCCGTTTGAGCTCGGCGAAACAGTTTGAGGACATTGTGGTTCGTGCCAATGCCAACGGATCTATCATTCGTCTCCGCGATGTGGCGCGCGTATCGCTCGAAGCCTCTTCATATAGCACAGAGAGTGGTATCAACGGTGAGAATGCGGCTGTTCTTGGCATCTATATGCTTCCGGGTGCCAATGCTATGGAAGTGGCGGACAATGTGAAGAAAGCAATGGAGGAAATAAGTGCAAACTTCCCCGAAGGAATGAGTTACGAGATACCGTTTGATATGACTACTTATATTTCGGAGTCTATTCATGAGGTATATAAAACGTTGTTCGAAGCATTGATACTTGTTGTACTGGTAGTGTTCCTCTCTCTACAAAGCTGGCGTGCGACTTTGATTCCTGTCGTTGCAGTACCTATATCCTTGATCGGTACTTTCGGGTTCATGCTTATTTTCGGTTTCTCGTTGAATATATTGACCTTATTGGGATTAATTCTCGCTATCGGTATTGTGGTGGACGATGCCATTGTGGTGGTAGAGAATGTGGAACATTTGATGGAGACGGAAAAGCTCTCGCCCTATGAGGCAACCAAGAAGGCCATGAACGGTTTGGCAAGTGCTTTGATTGCAACTTCGTTGGTGCTTTGTGCCGTATTCGTTCCGGTAAGTTTCTTGAGTGGTATTACCGGACAATTATACCGCCAGTTCACTATCACCATCGCTGTGTCTGTGTTGCTTTCTACGGTTGTGGCTTTAACTCTTAGCCCTGTGATGTGTTCGCTAATACTGAAGCCTAATAGCGGAGCGAAAAAGAATATTGTGTTCCGTAAAATAAATGAGTGGCTGAGCATCAGCAATCATAAATATATCGGTGTTATCAGTCGCGTTATCAAGCATCCAAGACGTCTGATGAGTGCATTTGGAATGGTGCTGATTGCTATCTTCATCATCCATCACCTGATTCCTACCAGTTTCTTGCCTGTCGAAGATCAGGGATACTTTAAGGTGGAACTGGAATTACCGGAAGGCGCCACACTGGAGCGTACCCGTATAGTGACCGATCGCGCGGTGAAGTATTTGGAGCAAAATCCGTATGTGGCTTATGTGCAGAATGTAACGGGAAGCAGTCCGCGTGTGGGAAGTAATCAGGCACGCAGCGAACTGACCGTCATTTTAAAGCCTTGGGAAGACCGCAAAAATACCACCATTGATAAGATTATGGCAAGGGTAGAGAGAGACCTGAAGGAATATCCCGAATGTAAAGTCTATCTTTCCACTCCACCTGTGATTCCGGGGTTGGGAGCCTCCGGAGGTTTTGAAATGCAGCTTGAAGCACGTGGTGAGGCGACTTTCGAAAATCTGGTACAAGCGGCAGACACCTTGATGTATTATGCCCAGAAGCATAAAGAGCTGGCAGGACTTTCTTCTTCCTTGCAGTCCGAAATCCCGCAACTCTATTTTGATGTGGATCGTGACAAGGTGAAGATGCTGGGCGTACCGTTGGCAGACGTGTTCTCCACGATGAAAGCTTATACGGGCTCTGTGTATGTAAACGATTTTAATATGTTCAACCGTATATATAAGGTGTATATTCAGGCGGAGGCTCCGTATCGTGAGCATAAAGAGAACATCAATCTGTTCTTCGTGAAAGCTGCTAATGGAGCAATGGTTCCGCTGACCTCATTGGGCAATGCATCCTACACCACAGGGCCGGGTAGTATCAAGCGTTTCAATATGTTTACTACCGCCGTTATCCGCGGTTCGGCTGCACAGGGATACAGTTCCGGTCAGGCTATGGAGATCATGGAACAGATAGCACGCGATCATTTGCCGGACAACATAGGTCTTGAATGGAGTGGGCTTTCCTATCAGGAAAAGAAAGCCGGCGGGCAGACCGGATTGGTGCTGACACTGGTGTTCCTTTTCGTTTTCCTCTTCTTGGCTGCGCAATATGAAAGCTGGACAGTGCCTATCGCAGTATTGCTTTCCTTGCCGGTAGCTGCTTTGGGAGCTTATTTAGGGGTTGCTGTTTGTGGCTTGGAAAATGATATTTATTTCCAAATCGGTTTGGTAATGCTTGTGGGGCTTGCGGCAAAGAATGCTATCCTTATCGTAGAGTTTGCCAAAGTGCAGGTAGATAATGGGGGAGACTTGGTACAGTCGGCCATTCATGCCGCTCAACTTCGTTTCCGTCCTATATTGATGACCTCGCTTGCCTTTGTTTTGGGTATGCTTCCTATGGTACTTGCAAGCGGACCGGGGTCTGCAAGCCGTCAGGCAATCGGTACGGGGGTGTTCTTTGGAATGATCTTTGCCATTGTATTTGGTATTGTACTTGTGCCGTTCTTCTTTGTACTGATTTATAAAGCGAAAGCCAAAGTGCAACACAAAATCAAAAAAGACTGATGATAATATTGCAAACGAATTTTGATTACGTACTTATGAAAAGAAAGAATATATATATACTTCTGTTACTCATTCCGGTGCTTTTTGCATCGTGCAAAGTGGGTAAGAGTTATGTTCGTCCGGAAATGGTGTTACCCGATAGTTTGGCTCAACAACAGGACAGCGCCAGCATTGCCGACGAGCAATGGCAGGCGGTTTATACCGACAACACTTTGCGCAGTTTGATAGATCGTGCATTGGAATATAACAAAGATATGCTTATCGCTGCTGCCCGTGTCAAGGAAATGGCAGCGCAGAAACGCATCAGTGTAGCCAACTTGCTGCCCCAATTGAATGGGAGAGTGGAGGCGGAACGTGAAGTGGAGAATCATGGCGGTCATAGTCGTGACGTAGGTAATACTTATGAGGCAAAAGCTCTTTTGTCATGGGAACTTGACCTTTGGGGGAATCTGCGCTGGAAGAAAGCCGCTGCCGTTGCCGAGTACTTGCAAAGCGTGGAAGCACAGCGTGCCCTACGCATGACCATCGTTTCCGAAGTGGCTCAGGCATATTATGAATTGGTTGCGCTTGATACGGAATTGGAGATTGTGCGTCAGACACAAAAAGCACGTGAGGAAGGAGTGCGTCTCGCTCGAATACGTTTTGAGGGTGGGCTTACCTCGGAGACCTCTTATCAACAGGCACAGGTGGAGTTGGCCCGCACTGCTACGCTGGTTCCGGATTTGGAACGCAAAATATCTATCAAGGAAAATGACATCGCTTTTCTTGCCGGTGAGTTTCCCACCCGTATCGAACGCAGCCGCTTCTTGCAGGAACTGGATGTACCGGAGTCTTTGCCGGTAGGGTTACCTTCCGGTTTACTGGAACGTCGTCCCGATATTCGTGCTGCGGAACAGCAGCTTATAGCGGAGCATGCTCGTGTAAAAGTGGCTTATACCAATATGTTTCCCCGGCTCTCATTAACCGGTCAGTTTGGCTTGGAGAGTGATGTCCTGTCCAACTTTCTTCAGTCGCCTTATTCTTTGTTGAATGGTGCGGTACTGACTCCTCTTTTCAACTGGGGCAAGAACCGGGCTGCTTTGAAAGCGCAGAAAGCTTCGTTTGAAGCCGAAGTGCATAGTTATGAAAAGGCAGTATTGAATGCTTTCAAAGAAGCCAAGAATGCGATTGTGGACTTCAACAAGATAAAGGAGGTATATCAGTTGCGCCTTAAATTGGAGCGTTCTGCCAAAACGTATGTGGAACTGGCACAGTTGCAGTATATCAACGGTGTTATCAATTACATGGATGTTCTCGATGCCCAGCGTGGTTATTTTGATGCGCAAATTGGGGTCAGCAATGCCATTCGCGACGAACTGATAGCGGTGGTGAATGTATATAAAGCCTTGGGGGGCGGCTGGCAGGTAGAGAAATAAGGCTGTTTGTGGTGATAGTTAAGAGTACTCTTGACATTTGTTAAGAGTACTCTTTTTTGTAGGTATAGCCTTGATGTACAGATGCAAGGCTATGGTGGCGACTTTATTAGACTAAGAAAAATATCATAGGCATGACGACACTTCGGTATATATTGCGAATAGATTCTTCCTGTCAACTTTTTCAATGTTTTTATCTATCTCCAATAATTTGTCTATATCGTTAGCATTAACTCCGGGCTTAATACAAATTTCCCTATTCTTTATTTCTATGATATCTTCAAATAAAGACAAATGGTTCCTGAAATATGAATACAGATTTTTGACGGTGGTACCGGCAGTTCCCCATATATCGGTAATAGTCAGGGTAGTACCGAAATACGTATTCAGTAACTGTAATATTTGAGGTCGGTTAGCAATATTGATTGCTTTCAGCCTTGGATATTTCTGACGCAGATAGTTGATGTCGTCTACGGCTCTTTTGATGGAATCTGGAGTACTATCGTACATAGGATATATACAAAAAGCAAATTCGTTAAATGTCAGTTTTTTTACTTCCAAGTTTTTGAGCACTTCCAAACAGGCTCTGTATGGGAAGAGCGTGCGAGCTATTTTATTATCCTCTAATGAGTTTGAATATCTCAACATCTGCTTCCTAAACAAATCTTGGGGTTTGATACGACCACTAAGATAATATTCGCCCAAAGGAGTAAGACTATAATTTTTCCCTGACTTTTCAATCAATCCTAACCGGTAGGTATGGCTGATATTGTTATTGTCTATTTTAATATCGGCTATTGAGAGACATTTGGAATTCTTATCTTTATAAATTTTTATAGTCGGGTCAACCAAACTTGAGAAGAAACGTTCTGCAGCATAATCACCTATTGTTTTGAAGATACGCGCATGTCCTGTTTTTCATTCGCCGGCGCCAAAAGTGGTTGGCCTGCGAATATTATCAGGATTCGCATTAACAGTAGCGATTTGTACATATAATTCGTCGGAGAATTGTTTGATGTCGATTCCTTCTATTTGAATTATGATAGGAACATCGTCGTCTGTGCAGTCAGAGCCGATCCTGCCTGTCCTGACATATTCATTATTGAGCCTGTTAATCCAATCTTCAAGTCTGTTATCTTGGCTTCTGAGTGCTTGAATGATATTATAGACAATCTCAAACTCTTCAGAGTTTAAGATTTCTTCCGCAACAGAAGACTCCGGAATGAGAATCGGAATGATAAAATAGGCTGTTTTATCAACACCATTTTGGGTTCTTAATGCTCTACCGCATGCTTGAACAATATCAACCAAAGATTTTTTTCTATCAATGAAATATACACTGTCAATAATGGGAACATCTACACCTTCGGTGAGGCACTTGGCATTTGATATGACAGAATATTCGGTGTTTTTGAATTTGTTAAGTATTTGAGCACGAGAGCCGGAATCTAGTTGGCAATTGATGTTATCTATAAAAAGATTATCTTCGGTGATGTGTTCATTGAATTCACGAATCACATCTGAAAGTGAAATATCATTACCGTTTTCAGCAACGAAATCCTTGGCTTTTCTAATGGAGGAGTGGAAAGATATTGTTTTTTTAATGGGGAACTCACCCATTGCTTTTGCCAGCAATATCTTTGAATATAGAATTTCAGCAGTTGTTGTCTTCTCATTGTTATCCAAGTCCCCGACAGAAATGTGTTTATTCTCAGCAATGTAATTATATACTTCGCTTTCCTTTACACCGGCAACAACAATTTTGTAATCAGAAATTGTTTTATCTTTAATCGCGGCTCCAAAATTATATTGTGAGAACAACGGACCATATACATTTTCGTCATCCATAGAGAAAATAACTTTTCCATTTTCCTCAAGATGCCGTTTCAACAATGGACGGACCATCCGTTCTGTTGCAGTCATAAACAACCGTTTCTTTGAACAAATGAATTGGTCCTCCAGTGCCAATGAGAAATTGGAACGCAAACCTGCTGTTCGATGCGCTTCATCACAGATAATCAAGTCAAAAGTGTCTTTTGCGGTCTTCTGTGCTTCGGAAATCTTATCTGCAGATTGATAGGTGGAAAAGATATACCTGACCTTACCCTTTGTGTGGTCTAAGAACTTGGCAATCTCGTTGATGTTTGTAGTTACGGGTACACCCAACTGAGATACACTGATGTCAGCTTCATCATCGTCTATGTTCGATGAAACAGTATTGTCACTGCAAACGCACAAGTAAGTGAATGGAATTTTAGCTTGGTCAGCCCACGCCTCAAGTGTCTGTTTCACAAGAGAAATGCTTGGTGCCAGGAATAGAACAGTTTCAGCTTTCATTGCTTCAACAATCCATAATGAGGTTAGAGTTTTTCCTGTGCCGCAGGCTGCAATAACTTTGCCTCTGTTCTCAACTGAAAATCCTACAAGAACCTCCTTAATGATACGCTTTTGGTAATCGTATGGCTCATAAAAGACCTTGTTCTTTCCAGCATTCTCGTTGTTCACGAGATCATAAAGTTGGTCGAAGAATTCTTGATCAAGAGAATCAAAGTCTTTTGCCAGAATCTGAAGATTTTCTTCGTGTTTATCAGAGAGATTACTCACTGCAAAAGAATTGGCAACTGTACAACAATAGTCGCAATAACGGCCGTCAGACCAGAATTTGGTGAGTTCTTCGTAGGTTGGTTTAACTCTGCCGGAGCGGAATTTACACTGGTAAGCAATAGACTTTCCTTCATTTGTAATAATAAGGCCGTCAACGCCACTATCTTGGTGTTGTTTATTGCCAAGCTTAAAAGCTTTTCTGTATTTGTCAGGAATATCTGCAGATGGGTATATCTCTGCTATTTGATACATTTGTTTCTTTATGGTAAAGTACGCAAATGTAAACTCTTCAAAAACGTTACCTCTCGCTTTTGCAGTTGGCAAAGCTTCTATGGCCTTTTCCAAAGAAGGCCAATCTGAGTAGTGTTTTTTTAATAAGTTGGAGTATATCATAATCTACTTGATAATTTGAAGTTCAATTACAGATTCTCTCATTAGATTGTTATAATTTGTGTTCAGGATATGCATTTGTTGAGAAGATGAGCGGATTTTGCGCGCATGATATATGTTACAAACTTTGTAGCCATATTTTTCTGCTATTTCTGCTAAAAGCAAGTCGGTTGGTACCAAAATGCCTTTATATCCGGAATTTGCAACTACAATATAACATTTTGCCTTGTTGACGAGGATTTTAGATAAATTCTTAATCATCGATTCCATGTCATCAAAATATCCTCTAATCATATCTGGAATATTTTTGTTCCAGATGTTGAAAGATGATATTAGTGAAGCTATTGTGTCCACATCTTTATTGCTGTTTGAAAATTCATGACTGAATTTAGAATTCACATGTGAGCGCAAGGCTATTGATCTAAATCGCTCAAAGTCATCGTAGGATTTGACAAAGCCTCCAATCCAAAATTCAAGTTTATACACTTCACAGTAGTCAAAACAGTTTGCATAAGGTGGCGAAAATACGCACAGTCCGATAGGCATGTCTTTTACTTTGTTAAAAGCCTCTTCAGTTATCATAGACCCCAAAATGATCTTATTCTCTTTGTCTTCGTTTGACATCCGGATGTCAGATAACATTTCGGATGCCTTGTCCAAATAGAGTCGGACCAAATCCGGTACAGCCTTGTAATTCTTTTTAAATTTTAAGCCATTGCCATCCTTAATTTTTAAGGAGCATTTGTCTATTATCGAAATAAGAGCAAGCCTAAAGAAATCTTGGACTGCATCATTGTTTATACCATCAACAAAGAAACGGATCTTGAGCAGAATATCGAGTACGTCTTCTGTAAAAGAAGTCTCTATGACACGCCCACCTTCAATCTCTACTTTGGAGTCCGGCAGAGTGAAACTTTCCAAATATTTTTTTATCAGAGCAATTTCTTTGGGTGTGTAATGATGTGTCTTGGCTTTTGCCGTTAATATCGCCATTGGATTTATATCAAACCCAATAGTCTTGTAACCACGATTTACTGATGTAAGGTTCGTTGTGCCAACACCGCAAAAAGGATCTAAAATATAATGCTCCTTTAGTGGCTTGGCTTCGTCGATGATATGTTTGACAAGTAATTCTGAATAGCCTTGTTTATAATCATACCATTTGTGTTTAGGAACAACCAAGTTAGCCTTGAAATTAACAAGACCTTCATAGTAGCTTCCGTCAACAACATTGTATTTTGATACAAGGCGTTCGATTATTCTCTGATAATCAGGAAGCTTTACGTCAAATAACTCTTGATTTATTATGGTTTTAGATTCACTTGTTCGCATTATCTGTATCGTAAAGCTTTGATAAATATTTTTTATTGAAATGGGAGTATAAATGATGAATACCCTTTGTTCTGAGATATGTTTTTGCAAAGGCGTCTATTAACGGTATTGCATCCACAAACATCTGCAATATCATTTCATTTCTATTCTCATCACTGCAACTGATGTCCTTTAGAAAGATATTATCAATGTCATAAATAAAATCTTCCTCCGTTGTATACACTTTCACAGGAGTGCTATCAACCTTTTTGAAGGTATAGATAAAATCCCCATAAGGGGAGCCTTTTGCTTTTGTGTGCGCTGTTTGGCGGTAATTTTTAACTCCATCCTGAAAATACATCCTGTCAAATGTAAATCCGGATTTTAGGATTGAAAATAGCAGTGCCAGCCATGAGCATATGTCTTTGTTGTTAAATGTCAAAGACAAATACCTCATAGGTTTGAGAACCCTATATGCATTCTTAAACACTTCATATAGATTGTTCTCATAATCATATTGGCTTTTGGCTCCGTTAAATCCTTTTTTTCTATTAGCAACCGCTTCAAGTTCAAAGATTGGATAACGCTCATAAAGGTCTTGGTTCCAGGGATACCAGAAATGAGACAACTCTAAATATTGCACATTGCTGCCATAAGGAGGGTCTGTGATTATGGCATCCACACTGCTCTCTGGTACATCCGTATGGCCGATAGGGGCGTTATAAAGCAGAACATTAGCTCTGTTTTCCAATAGATCTTTAATGGAATTTGTTCTTACCGGTATATAATTTATGCCGTTGTTATACTTAATAGAAGCCAAGACTTTGGCAACAGATTTGTCAAATGCCGGAATAATTGAAACTTCGCAGAATTGATTTGGAATCCAATAAGCATGCTTGCTCCATGTCGTTGGGGATCCTCCTTGCCATGCCGCATTTGTAAATGACATTATATTGCAGTCTTTCAGGATATTGCTGAAAACAATTCTGACAAGTTCGTATTTTTCTGTTCCAAGTTTTTCCTCCAACGAATTTATTCTATTTTTGAGGAGCAACAAAATCATCAGGTTCCTTTTAGTAAAGAAATCCTGAAAATACAAAATCCCTTTTTTGGCAAGGCCGTCTTCAAACTGACGGTCCCAGTCCATAGGTATAAGGTCGCGCGGTATATTGATATGATGACCAATGATTTCTTTTTTCAGAAATTTGATATGCGACTTAAAACGCACCATGTCGTCCTCCTCGAAATGCTTCGTGATTCGAGTTCTATTGGCTGCATTAATCAGAAATATATACTGAGGTTCCAATCTTTCACAAGATGTGATATCAATTTCCCCCTCGCTGTTTAGTTCACAATATTTATTTGAACACCGGTATTTGCCATTCTTTATTTTCAGGTCATTGGCAAGTGGAGAAGGCCTGCCACACTTTGGACATCTGATTGTCAGGGCCATTTCAGCCCAAGATATATCATATCTCTGATTGTCCAGTTCAAAGAACATATAGTCCTTTACCAAAGTTTCAAGGTAGCAACGTAACTCTCTAAAACACTTTTCAAGAACTTCTATATCTTCAGACTTCTTGATCATGTTTCTTACAATAAACGTGGATAGAGGGTTCAAATCGCATCCGATGACGCGCCTGTCTTGAGTCACACCTTCATATATAGTGACACCTCCACCACAAAAAGGGTCGAGAATAATCTCACCCGGGGAAGTGAAATTTTCAATAAGCTGGTTAAATACGTTGTGAGGGCGACGAGCAAAATACTTGTGAATTTTGTACGGTGGTGTATGCGCCTTTGCAACTATTGGAGTATATGTGAATGATGGCATGATTATAGTACTTTGGTAATTTCATTTATGGCCTTTTAAGAACGATTCTTTTTTGAAACTATCGTGCAAAATTAGAAAATTCCGTTTGATTAACTAAGCAATGCGATGTAATTTGTTTCGTTTTGGTATTCACTTTTAATTATTTCTCTTCGCGGTTTGCATTTCTTGCAGAAAAAAGCGAAATTTGCGACGCTTTTAAACTGAACTTTATTAACACCTTTAAATAATTAAAAGAAATGACTAAAAGTGCATTACAAATTGCAAGGGCTGCTTATCAGCCCAAACTTCCGAAAGCGCTGAGAGGTACTGTAAAAGCAGTGGCCGGTGCAGCTACTCAGTCGGTAGCCGATCAGGAAGATATCAAGAAACTGTTCCCCAATACCTATGGAATGCCTTTGATTAAGTTCGAAGCTACTGATGAGGCTGTTAATTTCCCTGCTATGAACGTGGGTGTTATCCTCTCCGGTGGTCAGGCTCCCGGTGGACACAATGTAATTTCCGGTATCTTCGACGGTATTAAGAAATTGAACAAAGATAGCAAACTGTACGGTTTCATTCTGGGTCCCGGCGGCTTGGTAGATCATAATTACATGGAGCTGACTGCTGATATCATTGACGAATACCGCAATACGGGTGGTTTCGACATTATCGGTTCAGGCCGTACTAAGCTGGAAAAAGAAGACCAGTTTGAAAAAGGTCTGGAAATTCTGAAAGAACTGAACATCAAGGCGCTGGTTATTATTGGTGGTGACGACTCTAATACAAATGCCTGCGTGTTGGCCGAGTACTATGCTGCCAAGAATTGCGGTGTGCAGGTTATCGGTTGTCCGAAAACTATCGACGGTGACTTGAAGAACGAAATGATCGAGACCTCTTTCGGATTTGATACAGCTTGTAAGACCTATTCTGAAGTAATCGGTAACATCCAGCGTGACTGTAACTCGGCACGTAAGTACTGGCACTTCATCAAACTGATGGGCCGTTCTGCTTCTCATATTGCTTTGGAATGTGCTTTGCAGGTACAGCCTAATATCTGTATTGTTTCTGAGGAAGTTGAAGCAAAGAATATGTCTTTGGATGATGTAGTGACTTATATCGCTCAGGCCGTTGCCAATCGTGCTGCAAAGGGACATAACTTCGGCACCGTTCTTATTCCCGAAGGTCTGGTAGAGTTCATTCCTGCCATGAAGCGTCTGATTGCGGAACTGAACGACTTCTTGGCTGCTAATGCGGAAGAATTCTCTCACATCAAGAAATCACATCAGCGTGACTATATCATCAGCAAGCTTTCTCCGGAAAATGCAGCAATCTATGCCAGTCTTCCTGAAGGCGTTGCACGCCAGTTGACACTGGATCGCGACCCGCATGGAAATGTACAGGTATCTCTTATCGAAACAGAAAAGCTTCTGTCCGAAATGGTTGCTACTAAGTTGGCTCAGTGGAAGGAAGAAGGTAAGTTTGTAGGTAAGTTTGCTGCACAGCATCACTTCTTCGGTTATGAAGGACGTTGCGCTGCTCCGTCTAACTTCGATGCAGACTATTGTTATTCTTTGGGTTATGCTGCTTCTGCACTGATTGCTAACGGCAAGACCGGTTATATGTCATCCGTACGCAACACTACTGCTCCTGCTGAAGAATGGATTGCAGGCGGTGTGCCCATCACAATGATGATGAACATGGAACGTCGTCATGGCGAAATGAAGCCGGTAATCCAGAAAGCTTTGGTGAAGCTGGATGGTGCTCCTTTCAAGTCATTCGCCGCTCAGCGCGACCGTTGGGCTATAGAAACAGACTACGTTTATCCGGGTCCTATCCAGTACTTCGGTCCTACGGAAGTTTGTGACCAGCCTACTAAGACTTTGCAACTGGAACAAGGTAAATAAAATCTTAACAGCCAATTGCAGTCTTTGCTGTAATTGGCTGTTTTGTTTTTAGTAGATGCTTATTTAGTTTAAAATATTTGCATGCCTCCCAAAACTAATACCGCTTCCCGTCGTAAGCCTGTCTCACGTCGTGCTTCTTCTTCCCGAAAAAAGAAACAGGCAACGTCTCGCACCATGCCTGTATGGTTGCGCAATCTGTTGGCATTTGGCATTGTTGCGGTATTTTCCGTTGGATTTTATTGGTTTTTTATTCGTCCTTACGCCTATCGTTGGAAGCCTTGCTACGGATTGAAAGGCTATGGGGTATGTATGCCTTGCAGTTACGAAGTGCATGGCATTGATATTTCCCATTATCAGGGTATTATAGATTGGAATAAGCTCCTTCGTAATAAGGAGACAAAGTTTCCTATACACTTTATCTTTATGAAAGCTACCGAGGGCGGTGATCATGGGGATGAAACTTTTACCGAAAATTTCGGCCAGGCACGAAAATACGGCTTTATCCGGGGCGCTTATCATTACTTTCTGCCTAAGACAGACGCACATAAACAGGCCGATTTCTTTATTAACACTGTGCAATTGACGAAGGGAGATCTTCCGCCCGTTCTTGATGTGGAAACTACGGGAAAGAAATCACCGCAGGAACTGAAGGCCGCTGTTAAAACGTGGCTCGACAGAGTGGAGGCACATTATGGCGTAAAGCCGATTCTTTACACTTCCTATAAATTCAAGAAGCGTTATTTAAACGATTCTATTTTCGATTCTTATCCTTATTGGATAGCCCATTATTACGTTGATTCCGTAAAGTATGAAGGTAAATGGCACTTTTGGCAACATACCGATGTGGGCAATGTTCCGGGCATTGAAGAAGAAGTCGATCTGAATGTCTTTAATGGTACATTGGAGGAATTGCTTGGTATGACTTTGCGGTAGTTAACTTCATAGATGCAAGAAGTTAACTTTTAAGTATATAGTTAGTTAACTTCTTCACACCTGTTTAGTTAACATCTTATCTGTCTTGATGTTAACTTTCTGTTGCTATTGTCTTTTGCAGTTTTTTATTCTGTGCTTTTATCTTTTTCTTGTACATAATAATTCTTGTTTTAATACAAATAATTAACGACGCAAAATGTAATGAATAACGAAGTTCGCTTTTCATGGGGAAGTGGGCGGACTTTGAATTAAATTAGATAGCGGAAAATATGCCTAATTGTTGGCAATTATTTGTATTTCAGAAAAATATGTGAATGATAAAAAGTGTTTTTTAAACGTTCGTTTAATGGACGCAAAGATAACCAGTATTTTTGAAACGAGCAAAATGTTCAATAAAAATATTTTCATAAATTATTGGTTATAGGCATAACGTATTGTTTATTAGTTCATTGAGCCGAACTTCATCCATCCTTATTTTTTGCAAATTTCTAAGTGTTTCTTCCCCTTCTCTTTTCTAAAATATTGACGTTTTTTAAACGAACGTCTAAAAAACAGTTTTTGTGTTATAATCCGTTTGTTTACAGTAGTTTACTCGTACAAAAATGTACAACTACAGAGCAATCATAGGTGAGAGGGGCACAAAGCTTGCCGTATTCTATATAAAGTGTCTGCAATTGATTGGAATTCAAGCATCTGCGAGGGTTTCAAAGCCCCGGGAGAACGCCCTTTTCTGAAACTGGCCTATAAATGGAAACAGAGAAAGAGACCGAATTATGGTATGCCATGCGTGCCACCTACCGCAGAGAGCCGGATGCTGTACGCTTACTTGGCAAGGAGAATATGGATTGTTTCGTCCCCATGCAGTATAAGGTGACGGTTAAGAAAGGCAAGAAGGTCCGTATTCTGGTTCCTGTGATACACAATCTGATATTTGTTCATGCCTGTCCTTCTGCTCTGAAACGTGTCAAGTCTAAAGTTACTTATTTACAATATATCACCGATACCCGCAGTGGTGAGAAAATCATCATCCCGGATAATGAGATGCGTCGTTTCATAGCAGTGGCGGGGACTTACAGCGACCAGCTTCTGTACTTCCAGCCCGAAGAGGTAAACTTATCCAAAGGAACAAAAGTCCGTATCACAGGTGGTGACTTCGAGGGTCAGGAAGGTATCTTTCTGAAAGTGAAGGGAGCACGTGACCGTCGTGTTGTCATTGAGATTCAGGGTGTGATTGCCGTTGCCATGGCTACCATCCATCCTGAACTGATAGAAGTAATCAAATAATTGATTGTAGATCGTTTTACAGTTGTCAATTCATAACTCATAATTTATAATTCATTATGTCTCTTTCTGAAGAAACTCTTTCCCTTCAGCGTGCCGCGCACGACCTGATGTATTTGGGTATGGACGGCAGTCCCGTCTACAGCGATGATCTTTCCCGTCGTAACGGTGAGGTTTACCGTATGACCACAGCTTTGTATAATTCCGGCTTCAAAGGTTCCACTGTTGAAGAACAGGCTAACGTCTGCCTTGCTCTTCTGATGGGCTACAATGCTTCGTTTATTGATCATGGTGAAAAGCAGGAACATATTCAGGAGATTTTGAATCGCTGTTGGGATATTCTTGAAGTTCTTCCCGCATCACTATTGAAACTTCGTTTGCTTACTGCTTGCTATGGTGAAGTTTATGATGAGCCTTTGGCTGATGAAGCACGTAAAATTATTGCTGGTTGGGATGAGAAATCGCTTACTCTCGAACAACAGGAAGTAATTGAAGAATTTCAGAATGTGGTGGATAATCCTTATCTGTGGGAATATATTGAGGAGTAAAAGAAACGGGAAGGCAGTCTTTTCTTAGAGAATAAGAATTCTATTTCTTTACTATGTTTGATGAGTATCTTTTCGATAATTCATGTACTGTCGTGATAAGTTCTAGTCTCTTTTTCTTATTGTCGATCTCGACAATGTCCTCGGATACTATTGACAATAGTCTCATGTCTGGTTTTGCTCTAACTCCAACCATGGTTATTGATATGGAGAACAGTTGGCGCAGGACAATCTTAATTTCTGGGTAAGGATATTAAGGAGACTAGAATTAATGCAAAATAATAACAAATAGGATCTCTGAGAATTTTGCAAAATTTCAAGATAACGATGAAATTTGTATTAAGATAGCTTAAAATATTGATAGCTGTATTTCATGTGCTTTCTTTACTTAGAAAGTAGTAGTGGTTGAAGGAGGTACTAAAGATTTTGTTTTCAAGAAGATGATAAAGGCTATATTGGAAGAAGTTTTGAAAGAGATAGGTACTAAATGTTAAGTATAAAGGTGTGAGGGAAGATTTAATTTCTTGTTTATTAAATGTTTAAATATCTTGGATGTAGCTCTTTTTTGTAATTTATGATGAAGATGCGAGTACTCCCAGAACTGTTGTGAATGAATGTTTTGATTTTAGTAGTGCTTAATAATAATTTAACAAAAAGGATGATGATGCACAATTGTAATGAAGATGAGTTTTCTACTTCTGATAAGTTATGCAAAGCCTATCTATTTGTTAAAAAATGATATCGTAAGATAACGTACCGCAAAATTGGATGGATAAAATGAAAGTTGTATTTGCAGAATATGCACATTGCTTTTAAAGAATATGACAATAAAAAATAGACTGAAAATTAGAAATAACGTGTAAATAAATATTTATTTGAATGAGCATTTTCAAAGACAAAGTCCTGTTGATTACAGGTGGTACTGGTTCGTTCGGTAATGCAGTATTACGTCGCTTCCTTGAGAGTGATATTAAAGAGATTAGAATATTTAGTCGTGACGAGAAGAAGCAGGATGATATGCGCCACTTCCTTCAGGCCAATCATTCAGATGTAGCCCATAAGGTGAAGTTCTATATTGGCAACGTGCGTAATCGAGAAGCTGTTGATTTTGTAATGGGAGGGGTAGATTATGTGTTCTCTGCAGCTGCCCTCAAACAGGTTCCATCTTGCGAGTTCTTTCCAATGGAGGCTATTCGCACAAATGTTGAGGGCACGAATAATGTGTTGCTTTCTGCAATTGTACATGAAGTTAAGAATGTTGTAGTTTTATCTACCGACAAGGCTGCTTACCCAATCAATGCCATGGGGATTTCCAAAGCTATGATGGAAAAGGTAGCAATCGCTCAAGGGCGTGCTCTCGGTGCTAATGCTAAGACAACTATCTGCTGTACTCGTTATGGCAACGTTATGGCAAGCCGTGGATCTGTAATTCCTCTTTGGACTGAGCAGATGATGGAGGGCAAGCCTATCACTATCACTGATCCGAATATGACCCGTTTCATGATGACTCTCGACGATGCTGTAGATCTTGTAATCTATGCATTCACTCATGGTGAGAATGGAGATCTCTTTGTTCAAAAGGCACCAGCTGCCACTCTTGATGTACTCGCTGAGGCACTTAAGCAGACTTACGCTAAGATTGATCCTAAGTATGGTGATACTAAAGTTAACCCCATTGGTACACGTCATGGTGAGAAGCTCTATGAGACGCTTGTAACTCGTGAGGAGATGGCCAAGGCTATTGATATGGGCGGATATTATCGGATTCCATGTGACAATCGCGATCTCAACTATGACAAATTTTTCTGTGAGGGTGACCATAAAGTAGAGCTAGTTGAGGAGTATCACTCTCACAATACTACTCGCCTTGATGTAGAGGGGATGAAGCAACTCCTTTTGAAACTTAATTTCATTCGTGAGGATTTAGGACTTCAGCCTCGTACAAAAGCTCGCGATTATCGTTCAGAATAAGCATATGAAGATACTCGTATTAGGCTGCAACGGAATGGCTGGTCATCTCATCTCACTCTACTTTAAGGAACAAAGTCATGAGGTAGTTGGTTTTGCACGTTCTGCATCTGCATTACTCGACAAGACCATTGTGGGTGATGCTTCAGATATAACTTCGATTAAAAAGACTATAGAGGAGGATAACTATGATGCTGTCATCAACTGTATTGGTCTTCTAAATCAGTTTGCAGAAAATAATAAAGCGATGGCTGTCTTTCTGAATGGCTATCTGCCTCACTATCTGGTGGAGATTACCAAAGACATGAAGACTAAAGTTATCCATATGTCTACCGATTGTGTATTTGCTGGTAACGATGGCCCATATTACGAAGATTCGCTCCCAAATGGCGTTACCTTCTATGATCGTTCTAAAGCAATGGGTGAAATTAACAACGAAAAGGATCTTACCTTTCGTAACTCCATTATTGGACCGGATATAAAGAAGTCTGGTATCGGTTTGTTCAGCTGGTTCATGAAACAGAATGGGCCAATTAGCGGCTTCACTGGTGCTATCTGGACAGGTGTAACTACCTATACTCTTGCCAAGGCAATGGAAGCGGCATTAAAGGAGAACCTGATTGGACTCTATAATCTTGTGAATAATGAATCTATCAACAAATTCGACCTCTGTTCTCTCTTCAATAAGTATTTTCGAGGTGGTGAAGTAGTAATTGATTTTGATAATAAACTTCAGCTTGACAAAAGTCTGCGTAGAAAGCGTAATGACTTTTCTTTCGTAGTACCATCTTATGAACAGCAGATAAAAGAGATGCGCGAATGGGTGGATAATCACAAAGAATTATATCCTCATTATAACGTAAAGTAACAATGAAGAAACTCAAGCTAATGACTATTGTGGGCACACGTCCAGAAATCATAAAAATGTCTGCCATCATTAAGAAAGCTGACGTGTACTTTGATCAAGTGCTTGTGCATACAGGTCAGAACTATGACTATACCCTCAATGAAGTGTTTTTCAGGGATTTGGGACTTCGAGAACCTGATTACTACCTCGGTGTTGTAGGTAAGAATATTGGTGAAACCATGGGTAATGTCATCTCTAAGGCTTATGACCTCATGGTTGAAGTTAAGCCTGATGCTGTTATTGTACTTGGCGACACCAACTCTTGCCTCTCCATCATAGCAGCAAAGCGTTTGAAAATTCCTATTTTCCATATGGAGGCAGGAAATCGTTGTAAGGATGAGAATCTTCCTGAAGAGGTCATCCGTCGTATTGTGGATGTTACTTCCGATATCAACTTATGCTATTCAGAACATGCACGTCGTTACATTCTTCAAAGTGGGGTAAAGCCAGAGTACACCTATGTTATAGGTTCTCCTATGGCAGAGGTTCTAAGTTCTGTTCTTCCTCAGATTGAGGCCTCAAATATCCTTAAGGAACTTGGACTTGAAAAGGGAAAATACATTTTACTCTCAGCCCATCGTGAAGAAAATATTGATATTGAGCAAAATTTCTTCTCTCTTATGAATGCTGTCAACGAGATGGCACGCACGTATGATATGACTGTACTCTATAGTTGCCATCCTCGTTCAGAGAAGATGATTGAGAAGAGAGGTATCAAGTTCGATGAGCGTGTCATTCGACACAAACCACTTGGATTCTTCGACTATAACAAGCTCCAGCAGAATGCTTTCTGTGTGGTATCAGACTCGGGTACTATACCAGAGGAAGGAGCATTTTTTCATTTCCCAGCTGTATCAGTACGTACTTCTACAGAACGTCCAGAAGCGTTGGATAAAGGGGTATTTACTATCGGTAGTATTACATCAGAAGCTGTATGCCAAGCCGTAGAACTCGCTACCACAATGCACGCTAATGGTGATGATCCATATCCAGTTCCTGCATATACAGATGAGAATGTTAGTACTAAAGTGGTGAAACTCATCCAAAGTTATGTTGGCATCATTAATAGTATGGTGTGGAGGAAAGTGATGTAAACACTATCATTATTATTTTGAGGATAAATATCTATTAGACATGATCCGAATTAAATCAAAAATGGATTGTTGTGGATGCTCTGCTTGTGTACAGGTGTGCCCCAAAGAATGTATTGATATGCGGGCTGATACAGAAGGATTTTTGTATCCGAAAGTTGATGAAGATGCGTGTGTCGAATGTGGTATATGTGAAAAAACATGTCCTGTAATTAATCCCTATAAGTCTTTGCAGATAGTACCAGATAGTTATGTTTGTAGGGTGTATGACGAAGAATTGAGATTACAAAGCTCCTCAGGTGGCATATTTACTCTATTAGCTTCATATATCATTGAGAATGGTGGAGTTGTTTTTGGTGCAGCATTTGATAACGAGTGGAATGTAGCGCATGATTGGACAGACTCTATGGAAGGTTTATCTAAGTTTCGAGGTTCTAAATATGTTCAGAGTGTAATTGGAAATACTTTTAAGAAGGTAAAAGAGTTTTTGATAGCAGGGAGATTAGTATTGTTTACAGGTACACCATGTCAAATAACTGGACTAAAACACTATTTAAATAGAGAATATGAAAATCTTTATTCTATTGACATAGTTTGCCATAGTGTTCCAAGTCCAAAGATTTGGAAGAAGTATCTTTTGGAGGTATGTAATTTTAATCTTTCTACTATTCAGTATGTTACATTTCGTAATAAAGATTGTGGATGGCGAGAATATGGATTGAAGATAGTAACTGGTGATCTTGTTGTAGACGGAAGTAATACTCAGAACACTTATATGAAAGGTTTTCTAAAGGATCTATATACAAGACCATCTTGTTCAGAATGCCCAGCAAGAAATTATAAATCAGGAAGCGATATAATGTTAGCAGATAGTTGGGGATTAAACATTTATCACCCTGATTGGGATGATAATAAAGGAATGTCTCTTGTGCTGGTTAAAACAACAAAGGGTAAATACCTTAAAGATTTATTGTTTAATAATGTTTTTTGGGAAGAAGTTCCTTACGAAGAGGTGGAAGATAGAGGGTTACATGCACCTATAACATTGAGTTCTAAGCCTCATATATTAAGAAAATACTTTTTTAAAAGGATAGAAAAAGAAAGAGTTACAGTATTGATAGAGAAGTGCTTAAAGCTTGGTGATATTTATTATAGTTTTAAGCGTAGTATTAAAAAAGTTATAAAGTCATTATTACGTATTTGCTTTAAGTATAAATGAAGAAAATAGGATTAGTATCATATCACAGGGATCCAAATTATGGAACTATGTTACAAGCTTTTGCTTTGGCACATACAATAAAAAAGCTAGGATATGACTGTGAATATTTAAATTATTACGAATATAAACAACCTACAGTAATAAAGAAAATCTTAAGCAAAATATATCATACAATCAAAAGGCTTCTAAAGATTAAAGGTAGTATAGAATATGACTTCTTTAATAACATAGAATTTAAGAATATAAAGGAGTCATTTTATATTTTCCACGAATGTTTCATCCCTTATTCAAAAAAACAGTTTTTTTGTAATACAATTTCAACTGCTGTGAATGACTATGACTTTTTTATTGTAGGAAGTGATCAAACTTGGAGCGAAGCTGTTAATAAATTTGGTACAACAATAAATTTTTTAGATTTTGTAAAAGATAGTAATAGGAAAAGGAGTTATGCACCAAGTATAGGAACTGTACATATTAATAAAAACTATTTAGATGTGTTATTGCCTAAACTAAAACAATTTCGGAATTTATCATGCAGAGAAAGACAGAATTGTAATTTATTGGAATCAGAACTTCTTGATAAGGTTGAATTTGTTTTAGACCCAACTTTCTTACTAAGCCCATCAGATTGGAATAGTTATATACATGAACCAATTATAGAGGGGAAATATATACTTGCTTATATTTTAGGAACAAGGGAATGTATAAGTAAGTTTGCAGAGAAACTTGGAGAACATAACAATCTTCCAGTGTATTATATATTGACACGACCTGAATATCTCAGTAAGGATAATCTGTTGAAAACGATAGGGCCATTCGATTTTGTAAACTTAATAGAGAATGCTTCATTTATTGTAACTGATTCTTTTCATGGAACAATTTTAAGTATTAATTTCGAAAAAAATTTTTATTCCTTTACAAAAAGAGATGGATCTGCTACAACTATAGATAATGATAGAATTGGCACCGTCTTGCAAGAATTTGAGCTAAACGATCGCTTGCTGAATGATGAATTTGCAAATGAACTGGGTTCAATAGACTATATAAGAGTTAAGTCTAAACTGGTAAATTTAAGAGAATCTTCATTGAATTATCTAAAAACAATTATTGAATAGACTCTGAGTTATGCCGTTATCAAGCAGTAAAACAATAGCGAAGAATACATTATTATTGTATTTACGTTTGGCATTATCTATGATTGTGTCATTGTATGCAGTTCGTGCTGTAATTGATATCCTAGGAGTAGAAGATTATGGGCTATATAATGCTATAGCTGGTATCGTAACCGCATTGTCTTTTCTAACAGCTGCTCTGGCAAATGCGTCTCAAAGATATTTTGCTATCGAAATTGGAAAAGGAAAATCTGGCGACGTTAATAAGTACTTTAATGCAATATTTTTTGCTTATTTGATTATTTCATTAATTATTCTTATCTGTGTTGAAACCTTTGGAGTATTTTTATTAAATGTTGAAATGAAAATACCCGATGGTAGATTAGTTGCTTCCAATATAGTTCTTCAGATTTCTCTTTGCACTTTTTTTATATCGCTCCTTGGAACTCCCTTTTATGCTATAGTTATAGCATTTGAAAAAATGAATATATATGCATATGTAAGTATATTTGAATCATTTGCGAAGTTTGGTATTATTTATCTACTTTATAAGAGTCCAGTTGATCTTTTAGTATCTTATGCCGTACTATTAATGATTGTTACACTATTGGTTAATTATATATATGTCTATTATACTCGTAAAGTAATTGCTTTAAAGCTTCATTTACAAGTTGATAAAAAAACATTAAAAGGACTGTTTGCTTATTCCGGATGGACTTTATTTGGTACAATTTCAGGTGTGGCAGGTACGCAAGGTGTTAGTATTTTACTTAATATTTTTTCAGGTCCCGTGGCTAATACAGCATTTGCTATATCTAATCAGATTAGTACTACTGTCCAAATGTTTGCATCAAGTCTTTTTGCGGCTGTTAGACCCCCGTTAACAAAAAGTTATAGCGTATTAAATTTTAAATATATGCAGTCTTTGTTTAATTATAGTAACAAGGCAATATTTGTTTTAACTTTTACATTGATATTTCCTTTGATTATTAAAACAGAATTTATTTTGAATTTGTGGTTGGGGAGAGTATCCTTGTTTATGGTTGAATTTGTAAGAATAATGCTAATTTACGCACTACTTATTAGTTTGAGTAACCCTATTACTACCATAATACAAGCTGCAGGAAGAGTTAAGAAGTATCATACTATTGTAGATGGTTTTGCACTATCTGTTTTACCATTAATTCTAGTGTATTTAAAATTAGGTTTTGATGTAAGATACTCGCTATTTATTACTGTGATAATTTTTTCTATTGCACATGTTCTACGGTTACTTATTTTGCGAACAATTGTTGATTTTTCCGTAAAAAAATATATCCGTTATTTTTTCCTACCTGCAACACTTGTAAGTTTATTATCATATATGGTTTATAAGGTGTTGTCTGTACAATTTGTTGAAACTTCTTTTACAAATATTATCATCATGATTGTATGCTCTATAAGTGTTTTAATTTTTTCATTTATGTTATTATTAAGTAGAGATGAAAGGGATTATATATACAAAATAGTAAAAAAATGTATTAGTGGGGGAGAATAGTAGTCGATAAAGCTACTGATTGAGAATATAATATTATAATAATCTACTTCCTAATAACTATATAGAGAAATTTCGAATATGTTGTAAATTAATCTATTTATATCACATTTTAAAATTAGCACACATGACACCTTTATTAAGTATTGTAGTACCAACAAAAAATAGATATATCTACTTATTTGAATTAATTAAGTTGCTAGCTTCTTTTAAGCGAACTGATTTTGAAATGGTTATACAAGATAATAGTACAAATAATAAACAGTTTATCGATAATATTAATCTTAGTGATTACCCTTTTATTAGTTACTATTATCAAAGTGAACCCTTATCTCAGTCAGGTAACTCAGATTTATCAATTGTACATGCTAAAGGTGAATACATATGTTTTATAGGGGATGATGATGGTGTGACTAGACATATTTTTAATGTGGTTGAATGGATGAAGCAAAATGATTTTACTATTTTAAAGTCAGCATTATCTGTGTATAAATGGCCTTCTTTTAAATCTCCAAAACATTATGATGTTGGAGGTAGCTACCATTTTAATGATTTTTCATATACTTACAGGAAGGTAAATTGTAAAGATATGCTTGATAAATTATTGAAATCAGGCATAAGTTCTTTAGCTTATATGCCAAAAGTTTATAATGGTATTGTCAAAAAAGAAACGCTTAACAAAATATATTCCAAATTCCATACATATTTTCCTGGCCCATCACCAGACATGGCAAATGCAGTATCTCTTGCCTTAGAAGAAGATAATTATGTATATGTTGATTTTCCAATAATAATTGCAGGACATTCTATTAATCTTGGTGCAGGTGCAGGTCGCTATAAAAATGGTCTTGGTCCTCTTGATGAGCAGCCTTTTATTGATCAAAAATACAAGGATGGTTGGAGTACATTAATTCCAAGAGTATGGGCGGCAAGGACTGTATGGCCAGAATCTGCGATTTGTGCCTTGCGAGCATACAATGAACAAAAGTATTTGAATTGCATAAATTATGATTTAGTGCTGAGATTGTTTGCTGTAGATCATATATCTTATATAGGGATAGCTGTAAAATTGTCGAATTCAAAAATTAAATTAATCTTTTCGGTAATTTACCATGTGCTGATTAATTATGTTATGAGTATATATTCTTATTACCTATATAGGCGCAAAGAAATTTTTGAGGGATTACAAATTCATAAAGGTTTGTACAATATTGTTGAGGCAGAGAAATTTATCTCTGAGATACATCCTATATTTAATGTGCAGTCCGCAAATCATGAATAAATTTGTCTCATTACTTTTAGTTATATTTCCTATACTAAATATTTACTGTTTACCAGGCTCTTCATGGCCAATTAGCTATATATTAACTATACTAGTATTTATGTATTCGTTATCAAGGAAGGGCAAGCTTAATTTTAAACTTCCTTGTGGTTTCAAATCGTATTGGATCTATATTTCAATTATATATATATTATTTGCACATAATTTTGGGTTGGGGCTTTTTATACCAGGTGGCTACTCTTTCTTTATGTGGATTATTTTTTTTTGGTTGTGCAATAATTTTTTAGACTATAGTGAATTCAAGAAATATTATCGTATTATTTTTATTGGCTGTTCTGTTGCTTTTTTATTTCAAGAGTTTTGTTATTATACAAATGGCGTTCGACCTTTGTTCATGTTACCTTTGCCATTTTATGGTGTAGATAAGCTTGAAATAATAACAAATCAAATGTTGTTGGATCGATCTAGTTGTTTCTTTATTGAACCTTCGCATTTTGCTCAATTTACAATACCGTTACTTGCTATTGAAATTTTTGATAATTCGAAAAACAAAATAATTAACTACTTTTCTGTCTATATCATTCTGATTTTATTACTATTACAGTCTGGAAATGGATTAGTAGGTGTGTTAGTTTTGCTCACAATAAGAATGCTTACGTATTTTAGACAGTCAAAAGGTAGATATAAATATCTTTCGTATTTAGCATTCATACCTATTGCATTATTTTGTGTGTATAAATATTTAGAGACAGAAATTGGAAATGGTATTATGGAAAGAGTTTCTGGAATGGGGCTTTCGGAGGATGCGGAAGGTGCAACAAGGATTATTAAGGGTTTTTTGCTTTATTTGGAAATTCCATCGGTTAATAAGATTTTTGGATACCATATAGATGCTATTGAAGATTTTGCAACATCAAGTAGACTTTCGTATTTATTTGTCAGTAAAATTTCTGGTGAATATGAATTGTATCTAAACGGTTTTCAGCATGTATTAATAATTAACGGCATCATTGGGATGACATTGTTTATGAGAGTTTGGCTTGGATTATTTGTTTGTAATAATCTGTTGTCAAAATCTCTTGTTATAATATTTGTAATATTATTGTTCATTTCTAATCAATATATAGGTCAGATGATGTTAATATGTATGCTTCTACCTTACATGTACAAAAATAATAGACTTTAACAAATGAATTATAAAAAGATATTTATAATTATTGTAGTTTTAATGCTACTTATACTTTTGTTTATTCCGTTTATAATTAGCGATAACACAAAAGCTGAAAAAAGCAATATAATAATAAGATTTGATGACTATGGGATTTGGTGTTCTGATACTTGGGTCGATATAGAGGAAAAGTTATTGGATTTACATGAAGAATATCATGTGAAGATAACGTTTGGAGTAGTTCCCAATAGTATATATCCTGTATGTTATCATCCGAATTCAATGAAATTTTATCCTCCAAAACTAGAAGAAATTCAAACTCGATATAACCCTCATCCTTTAGTAAAGAATTCAAACCGGGTTAATAAATTGAAGGAATCTTTTCAAAAAGGTATTTCAGAAATAGGCCAACATGGATATTATCATCCTAAGTACTATTCAAACATAAAAAATGGTGAATTCTACGGTTATGATTATGATATACAGTCTTATAAAATTTCTGATGGAAAGCGGATCTTGGATTCTCTTTTTTCTTCAAATACAACGGTTTTTATTCCACCACATAATACATATGATGGTCTAACTTTAAATTTATTACAAGAGTGTGGTTTTAAAGTTGTCTCAGCAAAAGATATAGATGTGAATTCTCCTCAAGATTTCAAATTAGGTTTAAAATATGTCCCATTTACAACTGAGTATTTTGAACCGATAATCGCAAAAATTGAATGTAATAAAGGCTTAACATGTGGACCTGCTCCTGCAGATGTGTTATTATTGCATCATACTTCGTTTACGGACTCTAAGGGTTATTTGGACACATCAAAATTAAAGCGTTACGAATATCTATTATCTCTAATCAATAAGTATGAAATAAATAATTATCATATTTCTGAGGCAGCAGATAATATTAAATTATTGTCACAGAATAAGACACTTAGAAAACATCTTTATCATAAAATCTATAAATTATCACCGCAATATGCTTACGTAGTTCTGGCATGGAATGATACATTAATTATATTATATTCATTGCTCGTTTGTATAATAATAATATTTATATCTTTTTGGGGGACATATAGCATCGCAAGAAAAATGTCGGCAGTGAAATGTGTAAAATTTAGTATATATATTACAAGTGTTTTTGCTTTACTTTTTCTGATTTATGGATTTTATGTAGTATATAGGTCATATAATACAGATATAGAAATATGTTATAATAGTATTTTTAGTTCACCATTGTTCTTGTCACTTATAGGCTTATCTATATGGACAGGAGCGCTAAAATCTTTTATAAAAAGTCCAAAGCTAAAATGAACAGAATATTATTCGTTTACCATGCATCTAACATAGGAGGAGGTACTTATTGTCTTCTCAATATTTTGAAATTTTTAGATCGTACAAAGTATCAACCTGTTGTTTTGTTACGTAGTCCTGGCAACCTAGTCAACGAAATAAAGAAGTTAAATATTGAGGTTTACTATTTCCCTAACATGAGGCTTTTCCCATATAATAAATCTATATTAGAAAGGGGGTATTTTAGCACATTGATAATGCGTTCTCTGTCATATAAGAAATTTAGAGAATGTGTATGCAAATTAAAAGTCAATGCTGTGTATTTTAATACAATGATGCTTGCTCCTTATCTCAAAGAGGCCAAACAACTGGGACTGAAAACTTGCATTCATTTACGAGAACATTGGCCAATAGATGATCATAAGTTTCAGTTAGGTTATTTACAGAAAATAATTAATAAATATGCGGATGAAATTGTTGCAATAAATGGTTATTCGGCCTCGATGGTACCATTACGAGATGTTACAATAGTATATGATTGGGTCGATATGTCAAATAGATATTCTGATATGCCGTTTAACGATATTTTCGAAGAAGATACTGCTAAATATAAAATTTATCTCTTTACAGGAGGAATACAATTAGTGAAGGGGTCGTATGAAATAGTAAAGATTTTTAGTGAAAGAATAAAAGGAAGTGACAAGCGTCTTCTGATTGTTGGCGCATCAGAACCAGCAGTGACTGGAATACGTGACCGAGTAAAATATTATTTGTCAAAAATCGGTATCAATTCTTATGAGTATAAAACATTCAAAGAAATACGTAAAGATCATAGAATCAAATGTATTCCTGCTATTTATGCTTTAGGGCATTTGATGCAGCAGGCTTACTGTAATTTGAGCTATTTTACTATACCTCATGCTAACCTAGCTTTAGCTGAGAGTATTATTGCCGGTTGTATACCTGTGGCAGCAAGAACACCAGAATCTATCGAGTATTCTATGAATGGTGATTTAGCTGTTTTATTCAATCTTGGAGATGTAGAAGACTTAGTCAGGCAATTAGATTATCTTGATTCTCATTATGTTGAAATTAAAAATCGAATAGAAATCAATAAAGATAAAATCGAAAAGATGTTTTCGCCTATGGCTAATGCTACAAGGCTTAACAATGTATTTGATAAAATCTTTAAATTAAAATCATAATGGAAAGTCAACCTAAAGTAACGTTAATAATTCCTGTAAAGGATCGTAAAGACTATTTGTATCATACATTACGTACTTGCATAGCTCAGGACTATGAAAATTTTGAAGTTATTGTAGCCGATGATGCAAGTACTGATGGTACAAAAGAAATGATACAAAAGATGGTTCTGTTAGACCCGCGTATAAAATTTATTGATAGACCCGAAAGAATCGGAATGAGGGATAATTTTGAAGATGCTTTGAGTAGAATCACAGAAGGTTATGTTTTAGCTCTTGGTGGCGATGATGGAATACTTCCTCGTGGCATTTCTAGAATGGTACAGAAACTTCAAGAGTCTGGTACAAAATTGTTGACATGGGCACCTCCTGAATATGCTTATCCTATGGATTATTGGCCCAATGGACATTTCTCTATAAATTATCATAGTGGCTCTTATTGGGTGGATTCTCATGAATATTTAAAGAGACAAACAGCTATGTTGGCATATATTAATGATAAGGAATGCCCAATGTTTTATATTAAAGGAGCTGCACATATTAGTCTGATAGATACAGTAAAGTCAAGAACTGTAGATGGAAGGTTTTATTCATGTCCTACTCCTGATGGCTTTTCTGGTATTGTATTGGCTGGTGAAGTTGAAAAGTTCTATTTCTCTGGAGAGCCATTCACTATAAATGGCGTCAGTCCTTTATCACAAGGAATAGCATACGTAAGAAAAGATAAACAGGCAGTGGGAAACTCTAAAGAGTTTTTCAAATTTTCTGAGAGTAAAATGATGCACTCCGTTTTAGCTTCACAACCATATTCTCCTTTGCTATCTTTAATGACTGTAGATTATCTTATGACAGCAAAGGATTTGCCTGGGTGGAAAGGCGATTTTCCAGAAATAGACTTTAAAGAAGTACTCAGGAAGGGTATAGGTGAGATGGGAAGAAGCTATGCAGATAATCGAATGGAGCGTGAGCTGTTAATTATGGAAAATATTGCACAGAAGTATAATATTGTTGATGAGTATCATAAAATGCTTAAAAAAGCAAAAAAATATTCGGTGTCAAGAATGGATTACAAGACTGCTATAACAAAGGAGCGCCTTTATGTAGATGTATGTGATATAGATGTACATAATATATTTGATGCCTCATATGCTGCCTATGATTTATTAAAATTCAAGGACAAACTTGGTATAAAGTTTTATTTCAAGGCTTTGAAGCGAGCTCTCAAAATATATAGAATGAAGAAAGGTAGGGTTAGAGGTGATTTCTCAGAAGAATTAAAGATGTTAGAAAATCTAAAGAAAAAATGATTAAAGTTCTTCAAATACGAGAGACTCCCACAACTAAATGTGCTGGTATTGATTCAAATTGTCAGGGACTGATATCTTTGTTCGAAGGCGATAAGGATATTGAAATGTTACCTACGGTAGATTATATAAAGCATACAGATCCTTTCATTCATCAATGCTGGTTGGATAAAAAAGAGATATGTGACAGCATAAAAAAAAATAATCCTGATATCGTACATATCCATGGTGCATACTCTTTTACACTTCCTGTTGCGATAAGATGCGCTAGGAAGTTTGGAAAGCCTATAGCCTTTTCTGGTCACTTTCACCCGTTTTATTCCCTTAAGAGGCCATTGCTGGGACGTATATATTTTTATTTGGTTACACGAAATGCGCTCAAAAAGGTAGATGTTGTTTTTACAATTAATGAAGAAGATACAGCACAGATGAGACCTTTTAATCAGAATATAGTTAAGCTTCCTCACTGGTCAAAGTTTGAGAAAGCTATTACAAAAGAGAAGAAGGTTAAGAATATGATACTATTTATTGGTCGATTGAATGAGAGCAATAAGGGAATAGATCATTTGTACCATTTACCAGAGGGAGAGTATGAGATTCACTTGGTGGGTAAAGGAGATGTTGAGTTGCGAAGTGATATGATAAAACATGTTAATGTTTCTGATGAAGAATTAAGGGGACTTTATCAAAAAACTTCGCTTTTGGTTGTTCCTTCTCGTTATGAAGCATTTTCTTATGTATCAATAGAGGCTTTGATGAGTAATACTCCTGTCGTTATGTCAGATCGTGTTCGTATAGCGGATCATTTGAATGGTGTAAAGGGATATAAAGTCTTTAAGTATCAAGATTATGTCGGTTTTGTTAAAGCGGTAAAGAATACAATTGGATGTACTGTAGATGTAGATGGGGTAAAGAAAATCTTTGAACCGCAAAGAATAAAGCAGGTTTACAAAGAAACTTATAAAAAGATTGTCTCCACTAATAATAAGAATCTATAATGGATAAAGTATTTCATTGTCGAATTGTGTGGATAGACAATCTCAGGCTATTTGCTATACTTTGTGTTATTTTGTATCATAGTAGTCAGTTAGTAGAAAACAAAGTGTATTTTGGATGGATAATTGAATCTTTCAATATGGCTTTATTTTTTTTCTTATCAGGTTTTACATCATCCAAATCTCTTAGTAAAATAGAGGATTTTACTGGCTTAAAGGATTTTATCCAAAAACGTTTTCTTAGAATTTTACTGCCTTGTGCCTTTATGAGTTTGCTGATATTTCAGAGGTTATGTGCCTATTGGTTTCTGTTGACTCTTTTTTATTACCTCGTAGTATTTGCATGTATAAAATTGCTTTGTGCAAAATGTAAGCTTAGTAAATTAGCTCCATATTACATGTTCTTATTGTTGATATTTATTAATGTGCCAAAGATCGGTAATGATCAAGAGTTTATTTTAATATTTACTATAGGTCTCATTTGTGAAAAAAATATGACGTTAGACTATTTAGAACATTTACAAAAATATAAAAAGATTAGTTTAGTGATCTGCCTTTGTTTAATATGGTTATGTATTTTGCCTTTTTATAAAAGTTTCTATACGAATAAGTTATATTCACTAGTTTTGACAGGTGATTATTATACATTTTTATTTAGGCAAATAATGGCACTTTCTTTTGTAATTGGATGTTGCATTATTTTTATTTCGAAAATGAATGTTTTGACAAATATGAGCAAATGGGGGAGGGAAACTTTAGGTATGTATATAATTCATGTTACTGCTTTGAAAATGTTTGAACATTATCATGTTGTTTATATAGCTTCAAATCCTATTATAGGAGATTTGTTCCAGATTTTGTTCTTTATTATGTTAACTATGGTAACACTCTTAATCGTAAAAATTCTTTCTTTGTGGAAGTGGACTAATTTCTTAGTTTTAGGAAATAAACTTGAATAATCAATTAGTAAAAGAAGCCAAAACTATGTGGAAACGCTTAATTATTGGGCTCATTTTTGGAATGAAATTTTTGTTTTCTTGAAAGATAGGGGGAAAATAACCTTGCGGAACGAACCATACGAAAACTGACTACCTGACGTAACAATTTGCCTTAATGCGATTGGAGTGGTGAAGTTTTATGGAAGTTCTTTCTGGAACTTCACCGGAACTTTTTTCAAAAAATATTTTAATGGATATAGGGATTATGTTAATATGATTCCTCAGCAAAATTACTTCAATTACAAGCTAATGTTGAATTCAATATATGTTTTTACAGACCCTGTTTGGGTTACTGAGAAGTGCTTTGATTAGAAGGTATGCCCTAAATTGAGTAGTTATTTTTCTTCTTCCCAAAAGAAATTGTTATTTAGGTTGAGGTTTCGCTATATAGTAAATCTATAAATCACTTTTAATATGAAGAAATACTCAGTAATCACATCTGTTTATAAGAAAGACAAGCCGGAATTTGTTCGTGTCGCTCTTGACAGTATGCTTGTTGAGCAAACTGTAAAGCCATCCGAGATAGTACTAGTGCGTGATGGACAGGTCACTGCAGAACTCAATTCTCTCATTAACGAATATGAAGTACGCTATCTAGATATTTTTAATATTATCCGCCTTGAACAGAATGGTGGTTTAGGTAAGGCTTTACAGCTCGGAGTAGAAAAAGCTAAATATGACATTATTGCTCGGATGGATAGTGATGACATTTGTTTACCTAATAGATTTGAAGTTCAGCTTAAATACCTTAATAGGCATCCTGAAGTAGATATTGTTGGAGGGCAAATGACTGAGTTTATCGATATGCCAGAAAATATCATCGGGGAAAGAGTTGTGCCTTGTACGAATGATGAGATATATGATTATATGAAAAAACGTTGTGCTTTGAATCATGTAACTGTTATGTTTCGCAAAGAAGCTGTCATTAAGACTGGCAATTATCAGGACTGGTTCTGGAACGAGGATTACTATCTTTGGGTGCGTATGATGATGGCAAAGTGTAAATTTGCTAATGTTCCAGAAGTACTCGTAAACGTGCGCTCGGGAGCGGATCAGTATGCACGGAGAGGTGGAATGAAATATTTCAATAGTGAAGTTCGCCTTCAGAAATATATGCTTGAACACAAGATGATTTCATGGACTAGATTTATTTATAATATTGCCATCCGTTGGACTATTCAAATTGCTATACCTAACAATGTTCGTGGATGGATATTCAGAATATTTGCAAGGAAAAACAGTAAAAAATGACAATAAATGCAATCATTCTTGCTGCTGGAAAATCCAGCAGCTTTGCTCCATTTACATACGAGCGTCCTAAAGGTCTCTTCCGTGTAAAAAATGAGATTCTTATCGAGCGTCAGATTAATCAATTGATTGAGGCTGGAATAAAGGATATTTATATTGTTGTAGGCTATATGAAGGAAAAATTCTTTTATCTTGAACAAAAATATCCTCAAGTGAAGCTTCTTGTAAATAATAATTTTGGTGCAAAGGGGAATCTATATTCGCTTTATGTGGCTCGTGAATACTTGTGCGACACCTATGTTTCTTATGCGGATTATTATTTTGCTATCAATCCTTTCATAGAGGATTATAAAGAACGTACATTGGCAAAGGGGACAAATCGCTCTTGCCACGCTTGTGTATATCGTAAAGGAAAGTTTAACGAGTTTTCAGTATATCAGTCAGATGCAAATGTTATTACACGTGTAGATTTGGGTGGACGTGACCAGATGGCTATGACGGGTTATGCTTATTTTAACGAGTCGTTTAGTAAACGTCTCGTAGAATTCTTGAATTCTGAAATAAACGAGTTTCGAGTAAGTTCTCTCTTTTGGGAGGAATTCTTTGAACGTCATATTAAGGATTTGACTCTTTATGTAAAGGAATACAAGGCTGATGAGGTGTTGGAGTTCAACAGTATTGAAGACCTTCGACAGTTTGATTCTGATTTCTTGCTTAATGTGGATTCGACCATTATTAGCAATATTGTAAACCATTTTGGATGTAATCCAAACGAGATTGTTGATATTAGCGTAATCAATGCTGGTCTGACCAATGTGTCGTTTGTATTTACACTTAATGGTGTAAAATATGTATATCGACATCCGGGAGGAAATGCCGATAATTTAATTAATCGTCAAACAGAGATATTTTCTCAGATGAAGGCGGTTGAGTTAGGAATTGATTCTTCTGTTATTCATGTTGACAAAACAGGATGGAAGTTGTCCTATTTTGTGAACAATCTTTCTCCTGTTGATTTTGTGAAATATCCTTGGCAAAAGAAAAAATGTTTTGAATTCCTCCATCAGATTCATTCAGTTACACCAGATGAGACTGTTAAAACTTTCGATATTATGAAGGAGGGGAAGCGTCTTATTGGTCTTGCTTGTTCTACAAAGGGAGATCTTTTTGTGGAGTTCAAAGAAATACTGGATAAGCTAGATAAAGTAGATGCTTATCTTAAGAAAGATTCGGAAAAGAATGGTTTCACTTGGATTCTTTCTCATGGCGATGTATATGAGCCGAACTTCCTTGCTACGGAAGATGGTCAATTGTATCTTATTGATTGGGAATACTCGGGCATCAATGATCCTGCCCATGATATCAACAGTATTTTGGCTCGATATTATTTCACAGATGAACAAATTGATGAGTACTATCGAGAATACTTCGGACGCGAATTGACCGAATTGGAATATCGTCATTTTTATGCACAATTACCAATTTCGTCTTTCTATTGGTTCTGCTGGGGGTTATATAAAGGCAGTGTAGGGGATGATGACGGATTCTTCATGCTACAGGCGTATCGTAATATTATGAGATTTATAGATAAGGCTATTGCAATGTTTGAAAAGTAGTAACTCAGAATGAAAACATATTTATTATTGATGGCTGGAGGTGTTGGTAATCGAGTAGGAGCCGGTATCCCTAAGCAATTTATTGAGGTGTTAGGTAAACCTGTTATTGCCTACACTATGGAGGTGTTTGAAAAGCATCCTGAAATTGATGGTATAGAACTTGTTTGCGTCAAGGGTTTTGAAGGGCAACTTCGAAAGATTGCAGAGGACGCAGGTATCAGTAAACTCATCAAGATTGTAGAAGGAGGTTACGATTACGAACATTCTATTATTAATGGTATTAAGGGATTTGAAGGAATCGCAGAGCCTGATGATGTAATACAGATTCATTGGGCAGCTGCGCCTTTTGTGAGCGACGAGATTATTTCTGATAATATTCGTGTGTGTAAAGAGAAAGGTAATGCTATTTCAGCTTGTAAACCATTTGTGCTTTATGGAAATAAAAATGGTGACCATGCAGATTCTGTGATAGACCGAGAAACATTTATGTGTATGACGGCACCTCATAGTTTTTTGTATAAAAATATCAAACAGATACATGCTGATTGTGAAGCTCAAGGCTTGTTTGACAAATTGGAGGCTCATACCACAAATTTTATGGCAGCGCTGGATGTTCCAATCTATTTCTCGAAAGGAGACCAAACTAACATAAAGATAACAACCAAAGAAGATCTTTTATTATTCAAGGGATTTGTTCTAATAAAGAAATATAGCAATGACTGATTTACGACATTTGCAACTTGTAATTCTAAGCATATTAAAGGATATTGACAATTTCTGTAATGCTAATAATATTCAATATTATTTAGCTTATGGTTCGGCATTAGGAGCTATTCGCCATAATGGTTTCATACCTTGGGATGATGATATTGATATTGTCATGGATAATAAAAATTATCAAATGTTTATTTCTATAGCAAAAAAAGAATTTCAAGTAGATAAATATTTTATAGAAGAGGGTCTTAAAGATTGGCCAATGCCATTCTCAAAAGTTAGATTAAGAGGGACAACTTATTGTGAGTTAGAAAGCTATGATATGCGTGGCGAAAATGGAATATACGTTGATGTGTTTAAGATGGATAATGTTTCGTCAAATAAGTATCTTGCTAAATGGCAGTATATTTGTGCAAAATATTATTTGTGCTATACATTATCGCAGCGATCATTCAAGTCTGCTCCATTTTATAAAAAGTTACTAATGTGGTCTGCGTTTCCACTTAAAATAAAAGTCCTTCGAGAATTTATCCTCGGGCAAGTGGAAAAATACAATGATAAAGAAACCGAATATTACGGCTGCTTTTATACGAGATATGGATTCCATGGTAGCGTAATTCCATGTAGGTTTTATGGCAAACCTGCTTTTGTTGATTTTGAGAATTTAAAAATGCCAGTACCTGAAAATTGGAATGCATATTTAACTTATATTTATGGCCATTATATGACGCTTCCTCCAGAAAAAAAACAAATAGGTCTTCATTTAACCAACATTGACTTTGGTGAGTACTAAATCGAAAATATTTCTACAGATATAGGAGAAGTTTGTTTTGCTCCTGAATAAAATTTTTTTAGTAACTATGATTCTAAAATGGATGTTTGATCGTTTGGTAGCTTTGGCTGGCCTACTGTTTTTATGGCCTGTGTTGTTAGTAGTTGCTATAATGGTGAAAGTGAAGATGCCGGGAGGACCTGTATTTTTTGTACAAAAACGTGTGGGAAAGGGAGGCAAGTTTTTCAATTGTCACAAGTTCCGTACGATGACTGTGAAACATAATGGTTCAACGGTATCTGTTGCGGGTGATTCGCGCATCACTCCGTTGGGTATTACACTTCGGCATTCTAAGTTAGATGAACTACCTGGCTTATGGGATGTATTAATAGGAAATATGTCGTTCGTTGGCCCTCGTCCTGACGTACCGGGATATGCGGATAAACTGATGGACGATGATCGTGATGTTTTGAAGTTACGTCCAGGTATTACTGGACCCGCCACATTGAAGTACCGATTGGAAGATGAGATGATTGCGGACTTTATAACGGATTTTAGAAATATGAATTACCAAGAACTGATCATGCATTACCCGTTAATTAAGATTTCTAGTACGGATTGGATGGCTTTGATGGATAAGAATGATCAGGATGTGGCAGTGTGGTATAATGATAACGTGATCTATCCTGACAAGGTACGCTTGAACTGTTATTACTATCGCCATTATTCTTTTTTGAAAGATATCAAGATGATATTTGCTACGATATTGGGATTTAAGGTTCAGTTTGCAGGAGAGGAAGTGTAAGGCTTTGGCGTGTTATTTAAGCTGTTCAAAATAAGCCGAGGATATCTTAATTTTAGTTTCTACTTATAATTAATTTTTTATCATTATAGTTTTATAAATCACATATATTTTATGTATTTTATGGACAAACGAATTTATCTTTGCCTAGCTCACATGAGTGGCAAGGAGCAGGACTTCATACGCGAAGCTTTCGATACAAACTGGGTTGTTCCACTCGGTCCGAATGTAAATGGCTTTGAACAGGATTTGGAGACTTTTGTAGGTGAGAATAAACATGTGGTGGCTTTGTCTGCCGGTACGGCTGCTGTACATCTGTCACTTTTAGCATGCGGTGTAGGTGTGGGTGATGAAGTAATGGTACAAAGTTTTACGTTCTGCGCATCATCCCATCCTGTGACTTATCTGGGGGCTACTCCTGTATTTGTAGATTCTGAAGAGGATACATGGAATATGGATCCTCAACTGCTTGATATGGCAATAGCTGACCGTATTGCCAAGACAGGTAAGAAGCCGAAGGCTATTGTGCCGGTTTATCTGTATGGCATGCCTGCCAAACTGGATGAAATAATGGCTGTTGCCGATAAATATGATATTCCGGTGATAGAGGATGCCGCCGAAGGTTTTGGAAGTCGGTACAAAGGTCGGATGTGTGGTACCTTTGGCAAATTTGGGGTGCTTTCATTCAACGGTAATAAGATGATCACCACCTCGGGTGGCGGTGCATTGATCTGTCCGGATGCTGAGAGTAAGAAGGAAATCATGTTCTATGCTACACAGGCCCGCGAGGCATATCCTTATTATCAGCACGAACGTATCGGTTACAATTATCGTATGAGTAATATTTGTGCCGGTATCGGTCGCGGCCAGATGACTGTGGCTGCTGATCATATCAATCATCATAAGGTAGTTTGCTCGCTTTATCAGGAGTTGTTGAAAGATGTAAAGGGGATTAGGTTACATGTCAATCCTTCTGCGGATTATAACAGCAACTATTGGTTGAATACGGTATTGTTGGATGAGGGACTACATGTAGTAGGCGAGGAGCATGCTTATGAGGAGAAGGTTCAGGGCGTTGTTGGCGGTGCTGCAGGTGTTACACATGAGGTTTGCTCTGCGCATACGGCTTGTGAACCTAATCTTAATGTGGAGGCAATGCGTGTATGGCTTGACAGGTCTGGTATTGAAAGTCGTCCTCTTTGGAAACCCATGCATAAGCAACCTGTTTATAAGGATACCCCTGCTTATACGAATGGGGTTGGTGAACAGTTATTTAAACAGGGTTTGTGTTTGCCGAGTGGCCCGATGGTGACTGAAGATGATGTACGATATATTGTTGCGAAGATGAAAGAGGGGATGGTAGGTTAAGTCTGATAATATGGCTATCTATCAAAATAAAACAGGAGATGTGCTATTGGGGGTACACATCTCCTGTTTTTATTATTTAGTTTCTGAATATCAATCCATTTTTCGTGGCATTTGCATCCACCGTAATGGGCTTGTTGCGGTCTACTTCCTGCGACAATAGTTTTTTGGACAGGTCGTTCAGCAAGTAGTGCTGTATGGCACGTTTTACCGGGCGGGCGCCGAATTCAGGGTCATATCCTGCATTGGCAAGGAAGTCTATGGCGGCATCAGTCAATTCAAGTTCTACACCATTACCGGACAGCATTTTCTGCACACTCTTGATTTGGAGTACAACGATCTGTTTGATTTCCGTTTCCGTCAGTGGCAGGAACATGATGGTTTCGTCGATACGGTTCAGAAATTCCGGACGGATGGTCTTCTTCAACATATTCATTACCTCCTTTTTGGTCTCTTCCACAATTTCTTCTTTGTTAGAACCATTCAGCTTTTCCATTTGGCTTTGAATGTATCCGCTTCCCATGTTGGAGGTCATGATGATAATGGTGTTCTTGAAGTTCACAGTACGTCCCTTATTATCCGTCAAACGTCCGTCGTCCAACACTTGCAGTAAGATGTTGAATACATCCGGATGGGCTTTCTCGATTTCATCGAACAACACGACAGAGTAGGGCTTGCGACGAACGGCTTCCGTCAACTGACCACCTTCATCATATCCTACGTATCCCGGAGGCGCTCCGACCAAACGGGAGACGCTGTGCTTCTCTTGATACTCGCTCATGTCGATACGTGTCATCATCGTTTCGTCATCGAACAGGAATTCTGCAAGCGCCTTGGCAAGCTCCGTCTTACCTACACCGGTAGTGCCGAGGAAGAGGAACGAACCGATAGGACGTTTGGGATCTTGCAATCCTGCGCGGCTGCGGCGTACGGCATCGGATACGGCTTCAATGGCTTCGTCCTGACCGATGACCCGTTGGTGTAACTCGTCTTCCAGATGCAGCAGCTTATCCTTTTCGCTCTGCAACATCTTGCTTACCGGTATGCCTGTCCAGCGGGAAACTACATCGGCAATATCTTCGGCATCGACTTCTTCTTTAATCATTGCCTTGTCACCTTGCATTTCGTGCAACTTTTGTTGCGTTTCTTCAATTTCTTGGTTCAGGGCTTGCAGTTTGCCATAACGTATTTCGGCAACCTTTCCGTAATCACCCTCACGTTCCGCTTTGTCGGCTTCAAACTTCAGGTTCTCTATCTCTATCTTGTTTTGCTGAATCTTGTTGACCAGCGTTTTTTCGCTTTGCCACTTTGCTTTATAGGATTTTTCCTGTTCTTTCAGTTCTGCAAGTTCTTTACCGATTTGTTCCAGTTTGGGCCGGTCGTTTTCACGTTTAATGGCTTCGCGTTCAATCTCCAGCTGCTTGATCTTACGTGAAATCTCATCTAACTCTTCCGGTACGGAATCTACTTCCATACGGAGCTTGGCAGCAGCTTCATCCATTAGGTCGATAGCCTTGTCCGGTAGAAAACGGTCGGTGATGTAGCGGTTGCTCAGTTCTACAGCGGCGATAATGGCATCATCTTTAATCCGCACGTGGTGGTGATTTTCGTAACGTTCTTTCAAACCACGAAGAATGGAAATGGTGCTCAACGTATCCGGTTCGTTTACCATGACAATTTGAAAACGGCGTTCTAACGCTTTATCCTTTTCAAAGTATTTCTGATACTCATCAAGGGTGGTGGCGCCAATGCTCCGCAATTCTCCGCGTGCCAGGGCCGGTTTCAGAATGTTGGCGGCATCCATGGCCCCTTCTCCCTTACCGGCACCTACCAATGTGTGGATTTCATCGATGAACAGGATGATATCCCCTTCCGATTTCTTCACTTCATTGATGACTGCTTTCAGACGTTCTTCGAATTCACCTTTATATTTGGCTCCTGCAACCAGTGCGCCCATGTCCAGTGAATATACCTGTTTGTTTTTTAGGTTTTCGGGTACGTCACCTCGTAGTATACGGTGGGCAAGACCTTCTACAATCGCTGTTTTACCTGTACCCGGCTCGCCTATCAATATAGGGTTGTTTTTGGTACGGCGGCTCAGGATTTGCAACACCCGGCGGATCTCCTCGTCACGTCCGATTACAGGATCCAGTTTACCGCTTCGAGCTGCTTCGTTCAGGTTAATGGCATATTTCTCCAATGATTGATAAGTGTCTTCACTGGACTGTGACGTTACTTTTTCGCCTTTTCGTAATTCATTGATTGCATTTCGCAATTCTTTTTCCGTCATTCCGGCATCTTTGAGGATTGTGGAAGCGGTGCTCTTTACATTGAGCAAAGCCAGCAGAATGGGTTCCAATGAAACAAACTCGTCGTTCATCTCTTTAGAGTACTGGGTGGCTTTTTGAAAGACTTCGTTCGTTTCGCGACTTAGATAAGGTTCTCCACCTGATACTTTAGGTAATGAATCTATTTGCTTGTCAAGTACAAGTGCGATTTGCTGTCCGTTCATTCCTAATTTCTGGAAAATGAAGTTGGTGACATTTTCGCCCACTTTCATTACGCTCTGAAGCAGGTGTACGGGTTCAATGGCTTGTTGCCCCCGCGTTTGCGTCAGGTTTACAGCCGTTTGTACGGCTTCTTGCGCTTTGATAGTAAAGTTGTTAAAGTTCATATTTTGTTCTCCTTTCTATTTTTATCAGATTCATAACACCTGAACGGGCGCAAAAGATTTGCCAGTGGCAGAAATGTGACAAAAAATCAGTTAATAGAAGAAAATGAATGTCAAAATGTCTGATTTATGACAAATGGCTTTTATCTGCAAAACTTTTTGTACCTTTACTCCCGCAATAAACATGTAATTATGGAGAATACTCGAATAAAACTTTCCGAAACGGTAATGGTGATAGATGCAGCCTACCTGAATTTTGTTATAAATGACTTGAAAAAGTATTTTGAACCGTTGCTGGGCCGTTCCTTACAGAGGGCTGACTTGGCACTATTTACCATGTGTCTGGCAATGGATGCCGGGGTGAAAGAGGGGAGTAATGATGTGCAAATACTTTTGGTGTATGATGAGCAGTCCGGGAAGCTGGAAGATTGTTTGCCGTCCGATTTGAAAAGTGAATTGGATGGGATGGCTTTCAAAGGTCCCTTAGGGGAATTTTGTTTTATGGCTGTGTCTTCAGAAGGGTTTGTATCCCGAGGGGAGTTGTATCTTGATTTATTGCATATAGTCTTGAATTCCGCCGAGGTGAAAAAGTTGATTGTCGTGCCTTTTAATGAAGAGTATGGTGAGGAAGTTGAAAATGTACTGAAAGAGTCGGTAGTAGAAAGTGCAGGACAAAAAGGAAATGCAAAAGACATTGTTTTTTTCCGGATGGAAAAGCCGGTAACTCCGGTTGCTTACCGTTGGGAGATTTTGGGATATCCGTTGATGTCGGCGTTAGGTATAAGGAGTGAGGATTTGCAGAATAATTAATTGTTCTAATTCATTGTAACGTGAGTGATTTTCGTTTAAAAGTGTTCCAGTCTGTTGCGAAGAACCTGAGCTTTACGAAAGCTTCGCAAGAATTGTTTGTCAGCCAGCCTGCAATAACCAAGCATATACAAGAACTGGAAGCCGCTTATCAAACTCGTCTGTTTGACCGGCAAGGTAGCAGAATTTCGTTGACTGAGGCAGGCAAATTGCTTTTGGAACACTGTGAACGAATTCTGGAAGATTATAAACGGCTGGAATATGAAATGCATTTGCTGCATAATGAGTACACCGGCGGTTTGAAGCTGGGGGCCAGTACTACTGTTGCCCAGTATGTATTGCCGCCTTTGCTCGCCAGTTTTATCGGTAAGTTTCCTCATGTTAATTTGTCGTTGCTGAACGGCAATTCCAGAGAGATAGAGGCTGCTTTGCAGGAACATCGCATTGACTTGGGATTTGTTGAAGGCGTGTTTCGTTTGCCTAATATCAAATATACCACTTTTTTGAAAGACGAGTTGGTGGCGGTGGTCCGTACGGGTAGTAAACTTGCCATCGGGGAGGAGATAACTCCCGAGGAACTGTTGCATCTGCCTTTGGTGCTTCGCGAAAGAGGTTCGGGGACATTGGATGTCTTTGAGCGCGCTTTGCAACAACATAATATAAAGTTATCCTCTTTGCAGGTTTTGATGTATTTGGGAAGTACGGAAAGTATCAAGTTGTTTTTGGAGCATACGGATTGTTTGGGGATTGTTTCCATCCGTTCCATTACTCGTGAACTGTATTCAGGGCAATTGCGTGTTGTTGAAATTAAGGATATGCCTATGTTGCGCGACTTTAGTTTTGCGCAACCTCAGGGACAGGAAAGCGGCTTGGCGCAAGTATTCATGCAGTTTGCAATGCATTATAACAATAAATTATAGTGTATAAGTAGAAACGATTGGTGTGATTGAGGAAAGAAGCCTACCTTTGCGCCCGGAAAAATAATAATAAAAATAAAGAATATGGCTTCAACTCGAACATTTGCAAAAAGTGTTAATCTGCCTTTTTTGCAGGACAACAACAAAATTATTTACGTTTCACTTCTTATCATTCTTACTTTCTTCCTATTTCTTGATTATATTCCGGGAATGCATGCTTATTCCGCTTGGGTTACTCCACCGGTAGCTTTATTCCTTGGTCTGGCGTTTGCTTTGCTATGCGGACAGGCACATCCTAAGTTTAATAAAAAAACGTCCAAGTATCTGTTGCAGTATTCGGTAGTAGGATTGGGATTCGGCATGAACTTGCAGGCTTCACTTGCTTCCGGTAAGGAAGGAATGGAATTTACGATTATCTCTGTGATAGGTACGTTACTTATCGGTTGGGTCATTGGTCGTAAGTTTTTGAAAGTGGATCGTGATACTTCCTATCTGATCAGTTCGGGTACGGCTATTTGTGGTGGTAGTGCTATTGCTGCTGTGGGGCCGGTGCTGAAAGCAAAAGATAGTGAAATGTCTGTGGCTTTGGGTACGATTTTTATCTTGAATGCAGTGGCTTTGTTTATATTTCCTGCAATAGGACATGCCTTGAATATGAGTCAGCAAGAGTTTGGTACATGGGCTGCCATTGCTATCCATGACACCAGTTCGGTGGTTGGTGCAGGTGCTGCCTATGGTGAAGAAGCTCTGAAGATTGCCACTACTATCAAACTGACTCGTGCTCTTTGGATTATTCCATTGGCAATCGCGACTTCATTTATTTTTAAGAGTAAGGGACAAAAGATTAGCATTCCTTGGTTTATCTTCTTCTTTGTTTTGGCAATGATTGTCAATACCTATGTGCTGAGCCTTTCAGAAACAGGTATGTTGATTGGTGCGGGAATCAATAGTATTGCTCGTAAAACATTGACAATAACTTTGTTCTTTATCGGCGCTTCCTTGTCGCGTGATGTCCTGAAAGCAGTAGGGGTTAAGCCGCTTGTACAAGGTATATTGTTGTGGATAGTTATCAGTTTCAGTACGCTGGTTTATATTTATTGGTTTTGATGTAAAGCTGTGATGGTTTGAGGAGGCACTATAAAATATTTTGTGTAAATGGAAATACGGGATTCAGAAATGAGTCTCG